>Ga0307380_10000585_pt1 | contig 56180 bp, 39 predicted proteins | sample UN3MG_FD_202239 | JGI IMG/M metagenome (GOLD analysis project Ga0307380, IMG submission 202239) | Soil microbial communities from Risofladan, Vaasa, Finland - UN-3 | ecosystem: Environmental > Terrestrial > Soil > Coastal area > Acid sulfate soil | place: Finland: Risofladan, Vaasa | collected... | reverse complement strand
GGCCACGGGAGGTCGTCAACCCACGGCTCCCCGAGCATCGCCGTGGGCTTCATTCCCTCGCCTCCTTCGGAGGCTCAAAACGCGAACGCCTGGCCCGTAGGAGATTACACGCACCCAGGGGGCGTTGCTCGTTGACCCGCCGCGCCCACGCTGCTATCATGAGAGGCGATGGCCCGTGGGAATGCGAGGTGACTGGGTATGCCGCGACGGCGCAGGATGAAGGTCGGTGGGCCGGTCGGGCTGCTCGTGGCGCTGCTGGCGGCGGCGGTGGCCTACTGGGCCGCGCGTCAGCCGCCGCAGGGCGTGCCGACCGAGGCGGTGATCGCTGGGATTGCCGATGGCGACACCGTGCACATCCGGGCCAACGGGGTGAAGCACACGCTGCGGCTGATCGGGGTGGACACGCCGGAGGTGCACGAGAGCGACAAGCTCGAACGCGACGTCCAACGCACGGGGCAGGACAAGCGGACCATTCAGGCCCTCGGCAAACGGGCGAGCGACTTCACCCGCCGCCTGTGCGAGGGCAAGACGTGTCGGCTCGAGTACGACCCTGCCAACACGTCGGGCGGGCACCGCGACAAGTACGGCCGCCTGCTCGTCTACCTGTTCGTGCCCGACGCCTCGGGGCGCGAGGTGCTGGTGAACGCGGAAATCCTCCGCAACGGCTACGGCGCCGCGATGACGGCGTATCCCTTCGACGACGGGCGGAAGGCGGAGTTCCGCCGCCTCGAGCGCGAGGCCCGAGGCGCCCGGAAGGGCCTCTGGGCGGAATGGAAGACCCCGAGGGGCGAGTAGCGCGCGGAACGCCGTGCCGAGGCCCGCACCCTCAAACCTCGACGTCCACGCGGTTGATGTTCTTGAGGTCGGCCTGGCCGAGGCCCAACTCGGCGGCTCGGGCGATGTGGATCGGCTTGTTGTTGTGGGGCGACAGGCCCTTCTCCTCACGCTTCGCGCGGAGGATGTCGTCCATCACGGCGTCAATCGCCACGGGGTCGGTGGCGGCGAGGACGCCGAAGTAGTCGAAGCGGCTGCGGGGCTGGAAGCCCGGGCCGCCGTCGTAGAGGCTGTAGAGCGCGTCGGCGATGCAGAGCCGCGTCTTCTCCTTGATGGGCCCGAGCGTATTGAGGTTGGCGATGGCGGCGCAGCAGTCGGCGTGGAAGCTGCCCGCGTTGGGGATGCTGCCGAGGTGGTTCTTCAGCGCGCCCGTGCTCGAGCAGCGGTGGTGGCTCTTCATGATCGGCACGTTGATCAGCACGTCGGCGTCGAGCAGGTGCTTCGAGAGCTTGGTGCCGATGGAGCCTGCCTTCACGTCGGGGCCGAGGTTGCCGCCCGTGCCGACGACCTGGATGATCTTCGGGTCGCGGCTGATCTTCAGGCCGCTCTTCGCCGCGTCGCCGTCCGAGCGGTCGTAGACGACGATGTTCCCCGGCTCGACGCCGGCCTTGAGGAGGCCGTCGGTGATCGCGTTGATCACCTCGCCGTGGGTTGTGGCGCGGGCGAAGAGGCCGTTGAACTTGATGGCCACCTTGTCCTTCGGGCGCACGTAGGCCGCCCAGGCCTTCGTCACGTCGTCCTTGCCTGCCAGCGTCATCACCGCCTTGTCCACGAGGGCCTGCGCGATCTTCGCGTCCACCTCGAAGTTCTCGATCACCTTCTTCGTCTTGTCGCGCACGATCACCACGGTCGGCCCGCCTGGCGCCGCGAGGCCGATGCCCCTGGCGGCCAGCAGCGTCGCCGTGGCCGCTGCGCTCTGGACGAGAAACTCGCGGCGATTCAGCCCCTCTTGCGCTCTGCCGACGTTCATGACGGTCTCCTGACGTGTTGCGTCACACCTCGCCCTGCGATGCCCTATGAAACAGGACGACGCGTCGGGAGTCAAGCACACTTGATGTGTCGGGCGGCGAGGCGCTATGCTGCGGATGCGCGCGGAGCCACAGGACGGAGGACGGGTGTCGTGAGAAAGCGCCTTGCCATCATCTTGGCCCTTCTGGCCGCGCTGCCGGCGGCCCGAGCCGGCACGCTGGGCGAGCCGAAGGACATTGCCTTCACGGCCACCGTGGATGGCACCGAGCAGCGCTACGTGGAGATGCTGCCCGAGGCGTTCGACGCGGCGGCCGAGCACCACGTGGCCATCGCCCTCCACGGCCACGGCTCGGACCGCTGGCAATACGTGAAGGACGGGCGCGGCGAGTGCCGCGCCGCCCGCGACGTGGCGGGGAAGCACGGGATGATCTTCGTCTCGCCCGACTACCGCGCCAGGACCTCGTGGATGGGGCCGAAGGCCGAGGCCGACGTGGTGCAGATCATCGCCGAGTTGCGGAAGCGCCACAAGGTGGGCAAGGTCTTCCTCGTCGGCGGCTCGATGGGCGGCTCGGCCGCCCTCACCTTCGCCGCCCTCCACCCCGACCTCATCGCAGGCGTGAGCAGCCAGAACGGCACCGCGAACCACCTGGAGTACGACAAGTTCCAGGACGCCATCGCGGCCTCGTTCGGCGGCACGAAGGTGCAGATTCCGGAGGAGTACAGGAAGCGAAGCGCCGAATTCCACGCCCAGGCATTCACCATGCCCGTGGCGATCACGGCGGGCGGCAAGGACACGCTGGTGCCTGCGGCGAGCGTCGTGCGCCTCGCCGGCGCCCTCGAGCGGCTTGGCCGCAAGGTGCTCCTCATCTGCCGCGAGGAGGGCGGCCACAGCACCAACTACGCCGACACCGCCGCGGCGCTCGAATTTGTGCTGTCACAGGGCCTCGCGGCGAAGTGACGCGCCAGGTCAGAACTCGCAGAGCGGAGCCCCCATCTTCTCGAAGTGCTTGCGGTTGAACGTGGCGACGCATTGGCAATTCGTTGGCTCGATGCTTGCCGCGATGTAGGCGTCGGCGAATTCCCCTCCGCCCGCAACCGCCAACTGAAGCGCCGCCTCAACCCGGGACCGATCCGTGACCTCCAGGCCCGGAAGCGCCAGGATTCGGTAGAGCACGGCCAGGCACTCCTCCCTCGTCAGTCGGTAGCTTGAGCGAAGGGTCCAAGCGACCTCGAAGAGCACGGGGGGACCCGTGACCAACTGGTGCACCCCAGCGGCCGCCTCATGGAGAAGGCGGGATGCACGATGCCGCTGGTCCTCGTCGTCTCTCTGGAAGAAGCGCAGGAAGACGTTGGCGTCGGCGAAGATCCGCTTCATTCCTTCTCCAGGACGTGACGCGCCACTCCTTCGGCCATCAGCCTCCGCTCTTCATCGGGTGGCAGGCTCCTTCCCAGGAAGCCTTCCAACTCGAAGAAGTCGGGGGCTGGCCGAACCACAAGGGAGTCTTTAGTGACCTCCAGGATGACCCTGCTGTTGGCCTTGATCCCCAGGGCTCGCCGGGCACGGACAGGGATGGTGATCTGCCCTTTAGACGATACGGTGGCCATGGACATGTCTCGCTCTCCTCGATTCCGTTTCTTTACATATCCTATCGCGTCGGAATCTGCTAGTCAAGTAGGAAATCCGCATGATCGTCAGAACTGGCGGGCATGGTTTACACCGCGGTAGTAGGCGAGCCCCTCGACCAGCGCCTGGATATTCTCCCACGGCACGCCAGGGGTGATCGAGCTGGAGCCGCCGAGGAAGAGGCCAGTGCGGGGGCCGGCCTCGACGAGCCGGCGAAGCTCGCGCCGAACGTCGTCCGGCGTGCCGTAAGGCAATGTGGTGCTTACAGATACGCCCGCGATGATCAGCAGGTCCGAGCCGTCCCGCGCCTTCATCCGGCAGAGGCGCTCGTAGTCCATCCCGCATTCGTACTGGAAGCCCTGGAAGCCGCGCAGGCCGACCTCGAGGAGGCGGGGCACCATCGCCATCAGGTTGCCGTCGCAGTGCCAGACGAGGCGCAGGTCGGCCTTGAGCAACGGCTCCAGGCAGCGGGCGAAGTGGGGGAACCAGAGGCGGTCGAGGGAGCGGACATCCACCAGCGTGCCCCGCGAGTCGGCCATGTCGTGGTCGAGGCGGAGGAGGGGCGGAAGCGCGCCTTCGCGGTACGCCGTTGCCACGGCCCGGTTGTTCCGAAGGGCGAGGTCGGCCTGGAGCGCGAAATCCCGCTCCATCGCCTCGGGGTACAGGGCGTAGGCCATGAAGTAGCCCGCGTAGCCGTAGGCGCCATAGCGGAAGCAGGGGAACCGGGCGACGCCGTAGGGCGCCTTGAGGATGTCGGGGCCGAGCTGGGCCTGAACCGCAGCCTCGTGCTTCAGGATCTCGACGGCGCGGCGGCCCTCGTCGAACTCCGCGACGGCCTTCCGCAGCCGTGGACGCTCGAAGCGCTCCAGGTGCTCGACCACCGCCTCGGGCGAGTCGATCTCGATGCCGTCGAGGACGATGCGCTCTGCCCCCGTGGTCGCGCCCTTCTCCTTGCCCTCATAGCCCTGGTCGCCCATCGAGAGCGGGTTGTCGGGGATGAACTGGTCAATCATGCACGCGCCGACGGCGCGCTCCATCGCCAGGTACACGCGGGTCGGGTCCCGACGGTACTCGCCAGGCCCCGTCCCCGCGAGGCGCTCGATGACCGAGTGCTCCATGATGTGGACGACCCACGTCGCGATGCCGCGCGTGGGCCGCTGGAGGATCGTGTCGAGGGCGAGTTGCGCATTCTCTGTCATGCCACCGCTCCTGCGCGCTATACTATTGCTCATTCGCCCGGCTTTTTCAACGGAGGCTCGCCGTGAGACTGGCGGCCGTGGCCCTGGCGCTCCTGGTGACAGGCTGTGCGCGTGAGAAGCCCCTCGACGTGATCCCCGCCTTTCCCGACGGCGGCGGATACGACAAGACGTGGCAGGGCACCGGCTCGCCCGAGGAGATTGGGTTCAAGGGAGAGACAATCCTGGCGAAGGCGACGAATGGCACCTACTGCTGCGGCTTCACGTTCGCCGTGGCCATGCGGATGGCTGCGAGTCGGGGCCTGCTGGCCGACAAGTCGGTCGAGCAAGTGCGGCGGTTCCAGCGGGAGTGGTATGGCGCCATGCCCCCCAGCCGCGAGAAGCAGTGCGTGGCCGCCGCCGAGACCCTCGGCATCGGACGCGAGGTGAAGCTCGAAGAGGCCCGGCCCGGCGACTTCGTGCAGCTCTGGCGCGCGAGCGGCACGGGTCACAGCATCGTGCTCCTACGCCCCATCCGCCGCGACGGCAAGCTCGTCGGCCTCGAGTATCGCAGCTCGCAGGGCTCGACCAACGGCATCGGCAACCGCACCGAGCACTTCGCCGACGCCGACCCCAAGGGCACCATCGTCCGCCCCCGAACCTATGTGTGTCGCCTGAATGGAGGTTGAGAGGACAGGACTCATGCGATCCCCCGTTGCGGCGCTGGTGCTCTGTCCCGTGCTCGTGTGGGCCGGGCAGTCGGGCCTGCGACCAGACGACGTGCCGACGTTTCAGTTGCGGGCCCGCGTGGTCAAGATCGGTGGCGAGGAGCCGGGCAACAGGAAGTTCACGTTCCGGTTCGGCGTGCCGGGCAGGGCCGAAACCGCCGCCGGCAACGCCTGGAGCGAGTGGCTGAAGTTCGAGCTGGATCAAGTGGTGGCCACGCTGAAAGGCTATCCCGCCATCTACATGCGGGGCTTCCCGGTCGTCGTGAAGCTGGTGGTGGGCGGGGCGGTTGATCCCACGGTCGTCGAGGCCGAGCTGAAGCTGGACGAGACGGGGGAGACGAAGCCGCTGCGATGGGAGCTCTTCGGCGGCTCGGCCGGCTTCCTGCTCTGGCGCGACGAGGCGAAGAAGCCACAAGCGGCGACGATGGCCGACTACAATCAGCGCTACTGGAAGGTGCTCGCGACCGTGCAGGTGCCCGAAGCCCAGCGGCCGAAGCACTTCCCCATCGTCGAGCGCTTCATCGGCGGCGACGACGATCGCCTCGCCTGGCAGCAGGGAATCGAGCAGCTTGCCCGCGGCGGCTTCAGCGTCATCATGCTCCCGCCGTCCAAGCCCGTTCGCGACCTGCTCCTGAAGGTCGGGCTTCGACGCACGGCCTGGGCCGTCTACAACCCGCCCGGCTACGCCTTCGACTACGACCCCAAGGTCACGCCCGCCGCCATCCAGGAATGGGCGGACAAGGCGGCAAGAGCCTATCTCGACGCCGGCTACGCGCGCGAGGACATGGCCATCTTCGCCATGTCGGACGAGCCGGGCTGGTACTACCCTTCGATGTTCCGGCCGCTCGCCGAGAGCCCGGCCGCGCTGGCCCGCTTCCGTGACTATGTGAGGGCCCAGGGCCTCAGGCCCCGCGACGTGGGCGCGAAGGGCTGGGACGAGGTGTTGCCCCTTGGCCGCAGCCTTGTGCCGCCCGACCTCACGCCGCCGCCTCCCCCGAAGATCGAGCGGCCCGAGCCGCGCGCCCTCGACGGCGAGCCCCTCGACGAGAAGAAGCTCGAAGCCGAACTCGCCGGCCCTCCCGCCCCCAAGCAACCCCCGAAGGAGGAGAGGCGGCCCGAGGACGAGACGTTCCCCCCCGCCGCCCGGAACACGCTCGCCAACCGCCGGCTCTTCTACTGGACCATGCGCTTCTACGCCTGGGACTCCGCCCGCCACTTCGCCGTCTCGACCCGCGCGCTCGAGAAGGCGTTCTGGCCGGGGATGCCGATCCTCACGAACTGGAATTTCTTCAGCGGGCGCTTCTGCGTGCCCGGCCCCGTGGCGAACAACGCCGACAAGCAGAGCCCCGACGCCGCAATGGGCGGCCACGACTGGCTGGAGTTCGGCCGCCTCCGCGGCGGCACGATGCTGTGGACCGAGGACTGGTTTTCCGATGCGATGGCGCCGCAGTGGTCGTTCTACTGCGCGAAGCTGCGCTGCGCGGCGGAGAAGGGGGGCGTGGCCTTCGGCGGCTACGTGATCCCCCGCACCGCGGGCGACCGCGCCGACGGCATTCTCCAGAAGATCCTCTGCGTCGTCGGCTCCGGCGGCAAGGCGATCAAGTACTTCGTCTTCGGCCCCGAGTACAACTTCCCCGGCAACTGCTACTCGGAGAACGCCCGCGTGCTGCCGAAGATGGCCGAGGCCCACGCGATGATCGGCGCGGCGGAGGACCTGTTGTGGCCGGGCAAGCGCCCGAGGGCCGAGGTCGCTATCCTCATGCCCCGCAGCGCGCAGCCGTGGGATGCCAAGGCCATCCGCATCCCCAACCAGATACACGACGCGACGAACAACCACCTGAACCGCTCGACGGTGGACTACATGGCCGAGGTCTACGACCTGTACCTGGCGCTTCAGCATGCGAACATCCCCGTGGATTTCGTGGACGAGGACGACCTGACGCGGCGGGGGCTGGCCCCGTACAAGGTGCTCTACGTCACCGAGCCGAATATTCCCGAGGAGGGCCAGCGCGGCATCGCCTCGTGGGCGCGCGCCGGCGGCACGCTCGTGACGGTGAGCGGCGCCGGCGCCCGCGGCCGCTACGACGAGCCTTGTTCCGTCCTCCGCCGTCTGTCGGGCATCGAGGAGGAGCCCCGCGAGCGGATGCTGGTGGGCAACCTGGCCAGCCTGAAGCCGGTCGGCAAGGTGCGCGGCGAGGGAAGCGAAGTGGACGCCATCGGAGTGCGTGGCACGATAGCGAACCGGCCGGAAACAGTCGAGGCCACGTTCGACGACGGCTCGCCCGCCATCGTCCAGCGGCGCGTGGGCTGGTGGGGGAGGGGGCGCGTGGTGCATTTCGCCTGGATGCCGGGCCTGTCCTACGCGAAGTCGGCGAGCGGGACCCAGGACCGGCTGCCCGTCGGCTTCTCGGCGGCGATTCGCCGCTGGATCGCCTGGCCGACCGAGCTTGCCGGCGTCCAGCCCCCCGTGACGGTGGACCGTCCGATGGTCGAGTCGCCGCTGCTCGTCTCGGACGCGGGCGCCGCGGTGACGCTGCTGAACTGGACGGGTGAGCCGCTCGAACGGCTGAGGCTCACGATCCGCGTGCCCTTCGCCGTTCGCGGGGTCGAGAGCGTGAAACAGGGCAAGCTGGCGTTCGAAGCGGCGAAGGATGGAGTGGTGCTCTCGCTGCCGCTCGGGGCGGCAGACATCCTGATGTTGCGGCCGTAGGAGATGCGCGCGTGGATGACGAGCCACAGGCCACCGATGACCTCGGGCCGCTCAGGAACCGACGCTCGGGGAGAAGCTGATGAAGTACGCTGGCGTCTGTAAGGGGCTTCCCTCCGACCTCGCCCGGAACCACGACCACTACCTCTACGGGGTACCCAAGAAGTGAGCCCCGTCTTCGCTTCGAGCAGGCCGGCTTCCGAGCCTTGCTGAAGTAAGGCCGTCATTCGGCGTCTTCAGGCGGTCTCCCCCCCCATTCCCCTGCCACTCCTTCTCTCCGTCGCGCCAATCGAGGAAGGTGTCGCCCGAACTAATGCCACCGCGGCCCCCCCCCCCCAACCTACGTCGGCTTGCGCGCCGCCCCACCTGCCAGGAATCGAGCGAGGGATTGCGCACCTTGACTATCCTGGCGAGCTGGTTATACTGGTTACGCGACAGAGCCCTCTGAGGCATGGAACGGAGCAGCGTATTATGGCGCGATCTGATTTGCTCCTTGACCTCGTGCGCGCAGGCGCGCGTGGCGATCATGCCTTGTTTCAGAAGGCGTTGGAGGCCCTCGTTGCCGAGGAACGTGGGAACCAGCACCATATCCTCGCCGATCGCTTGGCAGCCCACCTTCGGATCAACGGTGGCGCTGCCTCTCCGCCCGTTCCCGCGCAACGGAACGGTGCCCTCGTGGACCTCTTCTACGAGATCGTGCCACAACGCCGCCTGGACGACCTAGTCCTCCCTGAGCCGGTGACGTCAGCGTGTCGTGAACTCATCGAGGAGCACTGCAGGGCTGACCTTCTCCGGTCCCACAACATGGAACCCCGGCACCGCATCTTGCTCGCGGGACCCCCGGGGAATGGGAAGACGTCGCTTGCCGAAGCACTCGCTGCCGAACTGGCGCTGCCACTCCTTGTTGTACGCTACGAATCTGTCATTGGGAGTTACCTGGGCGAGACAGCCGTCCGCCTTGCTCGGCTTTTCGAGCAGGTGCGACCTCGACAGTGCGTCCTGTTCTTCGATGAGTTCGATGTCGTGGGAAAGGAGCGCGGGGATGTCCACGAGACTGGGGAGATCAAGCGTGTCGTAAGCTCCCTCTTGCTGCAGGTGGATGCTCTTCCCACCTATGTTATCGTGGTTACCGCAACGAACCACCCCGAACTTCTTGACCGCGCCGTGTGGCGTCGGTTCCAGTTGCGGCTTCGTCTGCCGGCGCCCACGGGGGCCGCGATTGCGGAGTGGTTCCGTAAGTTCGAGAAGCGCCTTGGTTGCTCCTTGGGGCATACTAGCCAGGCTCTCTCCAAACACCTGAAGGGGTTGAGCTTCTCGGAGCTTGAGCAGTTCACCCTAGACGTTCAGCGCCGTTACGTGCTTTCGGTACCCAATGGAGAGCTCCGGTCCATTGTCGCGGAACGCCTCGCCCAGTGGAAGCAGCGGTTTGCCCTAAGGCAGACTGAGAGGGGGAGCTAGACCATGCCTGAACGGCCTTTGCTCATTCTCCCCACACCTGGACACCCCGTCCCCAGGCGGCTTGGAGGCGGTGGTGGAGTGCATCTGCACCGTCCCAGTGTCGAGCGGCAGGAGCAACGACTCGGGCCTCGATTTGCAGCGCTTGGGCAAGCCTTCGAAGCCCAGAGCATGAGATTGAAGGTGGAGGCCAGCGGCCTCGCACCGGAGGAAGTGCTGGTACTGGAGACGGCTGGCCCTGTCGAGGATTTCATTGTCGCAGTACGCCACACGAAGGGCATGGAATGGCTCGCGGAGATAGAGGACGATTGTATTCCCCCCGACGATGACTTCTTCAGTCTCAACAAGAAGGGGGAGGCCCTGCCTGGGAAGACCCTACGCGGCAGGGTGTTCCTTGTCTTCACGAACCAGCGGGCGCTGCACGAGCTTCTATCGCTCTGGGAGCGGTGGTGTCACGGCCAACCATTCGCACGAGGCAAGACGAAATGGAGCGACGTATTTGCGCAACTGAGGGACATCAGGCCATGGGACGTTCGCGATCGGCTGATCGAGACCCATGCCCTTGAGGATTGGGAGGACAGCATCGAAAATGGCGCCGAGAGCATACGATGCGAGATAGAGTTGTGGTTCCGGCAAGAGTCGACGTCGCGCGAGGCGGCGCGTAAACGGGTCTCGAAGCTCGTCGCAGCAGAGGGAGGACGCGTTCTGGGCCAGTCGGTGATCCCTGAGATTGCCTATCACGCCATGCTCGCCGAACTTCCCAAAGCCGCGGTCCAGCGTGTGCAAGAATCAGCGGGAACCGATGTCGCCCTGGTCCTATGTGAGCAGGTTCAGTTCTTCCGCGCGACGGGCCAGATGGCAACGAGCATGCCGGACGGCGAAGTCGGCCACGACACTGCCTCCCTACCCCCGAGTCAGCCAGTGGGAACCCCTGTGGCGGCTCTCCTCGATGGTCTGCCGCTTGAGAATCACCGGCGCCTGGTTGGGTGGCTAAGGGTAGATGATCCAGACGACCTCGGGAGGCTGTACCAAGCGGAAGAGCGGCGCCACGGGACTGCGATGGCCTCGCTCATCCTACACGGTGACCTCAACGCAATGGCTGCGGCACCAGCCCGTTCTCTTTACGTCCGCCCGATCCTTCGGCCCAACGTTCGGGACTGGCGCAGACACGAGGAGTCTGCACCGGAGAACGTGCTGTTCGTGGACCTACTGCATCGCGCCGTCAGGCGCCTTCACGTGGGAGAGGGTGACCAACCCCCGGCGGCGCCTTCGGTTCGCGTGGTGAATCTCTCCATCGGGATCCGGGATAGGCTTTTTGACGGTGCGCTGACCCCGTTGGCGCGGTTGTTGGACTGGCTTGCCTGGGAGCACAAACTTCTCTTCGTCGTAAGTGCCGGGAATCACCATCGCCTAATCGAGACCCGCGTGAGGCTTGCTGATTTCGCTGGGCTGCGGCCTGAGCAAGTGGAAGAGGAGGTGATCAAGGTCATTGCGGCTGACATGCGGAACCGGCGCCTACTCTCCCCCGCTGAAGCCGTCAATGTGCTCACGGTCGGAGCCCTACACGAGGATCAGGCTCCCGGACCGCCCGTCCCGAGAGCGATCGATCCTTTCTGCTCTCCGAAACTGCCAAGCCCCAACAACGCTTTGGGGATGGGATTCCGCAGAGGCATCAAGCCGGAGGTCCTCGCCCCTGGTGGCAGGGTAGTCCTGCAGGAGAGGCTACTGTCGGGACCAAACGCCGCTTTCGAGCCATATTGCGGGACCCGCGCTCCTGGCCAACTGGTGGCGTGTCCTGGGACTTCACCCGGCGACCTGTCCGCTACCTGGTATACGCGGGGAACAAGCGGCGCAGCAGCCATGGTGACCCGCGCCGCCACGCTTCTGTACGATGTTCTCCAGGATCTCCGTCTGCAACCAGGTGGCGAGGTGATAGATGCCGTGCCAGCGGCGATCTGGCTGAAGGCGCTCCTAGTGCATTCTGCAGAATGGGGGGATGCAGGCCCCGTGCTTGAGGGGATTCTGAGGACGCAAGACAACAGCAAGCAGTTCAAGGAGTACATCACAAGACTCCTGGGATATGGCGGAACAAACCCTGCCAGGAGTTCGGAGTGCACGGAGTATCGCGTCACAGCCCTGGGTGGGGGCTCGTTGGCTGCGGACAAGGCCCACGTGCACCAATTCCCGCTCCCGCCATCTCTGAGCGGTGTGCGTGGCTGGAGGCGCTTGACGGTCACCCTGGCGTGGCTCACCCCGATCAACCCCCTGCATCAAGCTTGGCGGAGGGCGGATCTCTGGTTCAACCCCTTGGACCACCCCCTTCGCGTCGACCGCCAACAGGCAGATTGGCAGGCTGTGCAGAGAGGGACGGTGCAGCACGAGGTCTTCAAAGGTGTCCGAGCATCAGCTTTCACAGACGGCGAGTCGATCGGTATCCAGGTGAACTGCAAGGCAGGTGCAGGCACATTGGAGCAGTCCGTGCCATACGCCCTCGCCGTGTCCCTCGAAGTAGGCGAGGAGATAGCGATACCCATATACGATGAGGTCCGCGTTCGCATCCAGGCTGCTCGTGTTCGGGTTCAGCCCGACCAATAGCACCCTGTCGGTCGAACTCGCCGCCATGCGCCCCGAGGCCACTGGCGTTCAGGTGACGTTACTGGTCCGGCGCTGCGCTCCGTGGGGTACACCAGGAACCGGGAAAACTGGGAGGACTGGGAAAACTCAGGGGGTTGTGGTTTGCCCCGAGAGCAGCCACAACCTGTTTGGTGCTTTGGTGGAAAGTAGAAAGTTAAGACCTGACCCCAGGCACCCAAAAGTAGGAGAGTCTGGCGAGTCTGGTCGACTCTGAGCCGGAAGGCCGAGAATCGCCGATCCGCGAGTCGGGACACCGGCGAGTCTGGGCGAGACTGAGCCGGAAGGGCGAGAATCGCCAAACGGCGAGTCGAGGACGAGGACGAGGACGATTCCAGACCGTCCACTGTCCACTGTCTACTGTCCACTCTCCTGTCTGGTTGCGACCGAAGGCCGCGATGGGCTCAGCGAATGGCCACCACCCGCCCCGTGTTCCGCGCCTGCTCGGCGGCGAAGACGATGAGGTGGCTTTCGAGGGTCTCCTGGGGGCCGGAGAGGACGAGGCCGGGGTCGCCCTGGGCGATGGCGGCGAGGAAGTTGTGCATCAGCCCGAAGTCGCCGCCGCCGTGGCCGCCCAGCACCGTGGGGTCGGGCGCCGTGGTGTCAATCACCTCGGTCGCGTCGGTCAGGAAGTCGTAGCGCTCGATCTTCGCTCCGTCGCCGTGGACTTCGCCGCGGGTGCCGAAGATGCGGGTCTTGCGGTGTCCGCCGCGGTTGAAGGCGGTCATCGTGAAGGTGGCCGTGCGGCCGCCGGCGAACTCCATTGACACCACCTGGTGGTCCACCACGTCGTTGTCGCAGGCGTAGACGCAGCGGCCATACGGCCCGGTGCGGAGGGCCTCGAGCACGCTCTCGCGGGTGGGCTGAGGCGTCAACACGTCCAGCGGCCAGCCCGTGCGCCCCTTGTCGAGCCGGTCGCGGAGGTAGATCTTCAGGGCCGAGTAGGGGCAGGCGGCCTCGACGGCGCAATCGAGACACCGGTCTGCCGCGCCCTGTGGCGCCTCCTCCTTGCGGAAGTGCTTGAGCGTGCCGAAGGAGGCGACGCGGAGGCAGGGGACGCCCATCACGTAGCGAATCCAGTCGAGGTCGTGGCACGACTTGGCGAGGAGCATGGGCGAGGAGAGGACGGAGTTCCGCCAGTTGCCGCGGACGAACGAGTGGGCCTGGTGCCAGTAGCCGACGGGCTCGAGGTGTTGTACGCTCACGATGTCGCCCACGGCGCCCGCGTCGAGGAGGGCCTTGAGCTTCTGGGTGTAGCTCGTGTAGCGCATCACGTGGCCGACGGCGAAGACCACGCCCGCGCGGGTCACGGCCGCGACGATGCGGCGGCAGTCGCGCGCGGTCGGCGCCATCGGCTTCTCGAGCAGGATGTGGTAGCCCTTGCGGGCCAGCGCGATGGCGGGGCCGGCGTGCATGTCGTCCTGCGTCGCGACGACGGCTGCGTCGGCGAAGCGCTTGCGGCGGGCGAGGGGCCGCCAGTCGGTGAACACGCTCTTCTCGGGGATGGCGTGGACGCGGGCGAGATTGTCCCGGTAGTAGTCGCGCGGCTCGGCGACGCCGACGACCTTGGCTTCCCCTGGATACTTCGCCGCATACGACGCATAGCCGGTTCCTCTCGAGCCGGCCCCGACGATGACGAGGGTCACAGGGGGCATCTTGTCTCCTTTCCGTGCGGTGCGGAGGCCCGGCGGGGCTCGCTGAGGTCGAGAACCACGGCCCACGCGTACCTCCTCAGGAACGGGAGCGCGAAGAACAGAGCGCGGTCCATCGCGCTCAGGAGGCGGTCGGCGATGCCGAAGAGCCTGGTGTTCCTGAGAGGGACCGCGGCGGGCGTGAGCAGGTTGAAGAACCTGGCCTCGACGCGGCGGAAGTGCCGCCGCGCCAGCCGGAGGTCTCTCATCAGAAGCGGATGCTCGTCGGCAGTCCTCATCGTCGGCGTGCGTTTCCGGTAGAGGTTGATGAGGGGGTTGTGCCCCAGGGGCTCGATGAACACGGCGTGCCCGTCGTCCGACAGGGCTCTCGCCAGCTCGGCGTAGGCCCTGGGCAGGTCGAGGTGGTGGAGGATGCCGGTGCCGATGGCCACGTCGAAGGCTGCGGCGGGGAGTTGCAGGGCCTCGGCGTTCATCACGCGGTAGTCGGCGGCGATCCCGTTCCTCGCGGCATTCCCCCGAGCGGTGTGGATCGCCTCCTCGGAGAGGTCAATCCCCGTCACGCTCGCCGCCGCCTGGGCGAACAGCAACGAGTTGCTCCCCGTCTTGCACCCTCCGGTTCCGCAGCCGTATTCGAGGACACGCTTGCCCCTGCACAGGGCGAGGACGCGGCGGCGGTAGAAGGCGCGGGCGGGCTCCATGACCGAGTAGAACTTGTCGGTGGGCTGCCGCGACGAGTCGTCCTCCCAGCGATGGTCGTGGAACGCCTTCTCGCGTTGCAGCTTCTCCTCCGCCATCGCCGAGTTCTTTCTGCGTTCAGCGGATGGACTTCTCGGGGAGCACGGACTTGACGCCTTCGTCGAGGGGCATGCGATCGGGGAGGGCGCCGGCGGTGGCCATGAGGCGCTGAAGCTCGGCCCTCAACTGGGCCACCCGCGGGGCCTGGGCGGGGTCGTCAATGAGGTTCTTCGTCTCCAGCGGGTCGGCCTTGAGGTGGTAAAGCTCGGCCTTGTGGCGGTCGGGCTTCCCGTCGCCGTGGGGGTAGTGGATGTACTTCCAGTCGTCGGTGCGCACGCCGCGGACGTTGGGCGTGTAGGGGAACTGCTTCTCGTAGTCGTAGGTGTAGTACCACGAGGAGCGCCAGCCCGCGGGGTCGCCGCCGGCGAGGCGCCGCCACGACTGGCCGTGGACCTTGGGCAGCGGTGGAGCGCCGCAGACGTCGAGGATGGTCGGGGCCAGGTCCACATTGAGCACCATGTCGGACACTACAGTGTGTGGCCGAATGAGCGCGGGGTAGCGGGCGAGGAGGGGGATGCGGATGCTGGCCTCATGCATCGTCCGCTTGTCCATCATCCCGTGCTCGCCGAGGAAGAAGCCGTTGTCGCCGACGAAGACGATGAGCGTGTTGTCGAGCTGGCCCGACCGCTTGAGGGCGTCGTAGAGGCGGCCGACCGAGTCGTCGAGGCTCTTGATGGTGGCGTAGTAGGCACGGCAGAAGGCGGCGAAGGCGGCGACGGCCTCGGGGCGGCGGTCGGGGAACTCCTTCCTGAAGCCCCAGAGCGGGCCGTAGATGCCGTGCCAGGTGTCGAGCCGCTGGCGAATCCAGTCGGGCTTGCCGTCGAGGGCGAAGGCCGTGGCGGGATACTCGATCTTCGCGTTGTCGAACAGGTGCTCGTACCGCGGTTCGGGCGTGTTGGGCGAGTGGGGGGCCTTGTGGCCGAGCATGAGCAGGAACGGCTTGTCGTGGGGCCGCTGCTGGGCCACCCAGTCAATGGCGAGGTCGGTGACGCGGGTGGTGTAGTAGCCCTTGAGCACGTCGCGGGTGCCGTTGATGTTGAACTCGGTGTCGTAGTATTTCGCCTGGCCTTTGTGGGAGGCCCAGAAGTCGAAGCCGGGGCGGCGTTCGTCGCTCTTCTCGTTCATGTGCCACTTGCCGATGTAGGCGGTGGCATAGCCGGCGGCCTGGAGCTGGCGGGGGAAGCTCGGCAGGTCGTTCGGGTAGTCGGTGAAGTTGTTGGTGATGCCGTGCGCGTGGGCGTAGAGGCCCGAGAGCATCGAGGCGCGGCTCGGCGAACAGAGCGACGTGGTGCAGAAGCAGTTGGCGAAGTGCGCCCCCTCGGCGGCGATGCGGTCGAGATTGGGCGTCTTGAGGAACGGATGCCCCGCGCAGCCCAACGCGTCCCACCGCTGGTCGTCTGTGAGGATGAAGACGACGTTGGGCCGCGTGGCCCGCCGCCCCGTGGGGAGGCGCTGGCACGACAGGCCGGCAGCGGCGGCGCCGAGGGCCGCGGTCTTCAGGAAGTCGCGTCGTTTCACAGCGTTCCCCTCAATGTGGTCACTTGGCCGGCGGCGTCTCCTTGGCCTGCGGGGCGTCCTTCGCGACCTCCTTGGGCGCCTCGGCTTTCGGGGCCTCCTGGGGCTGCCGCGACGGCCGGTGATGGTAGAAGTACCAGTAGGCGATGCCGGCGGCGAGGGCGAGGACGATGAGCAGGGGCACGAGCCAGCGGGCCGCGCTCTTGCGAGCGTAGGGGTCCACCAGCCTGCGCTTGGAGCCGGGGGGCAGCTTGGCCACGCTGGTGAGTGCGCCGCCGAAGGGGATGCTGATCTTGACGCGCGCGTTGATGGCCCAGCCGTTGGCGTCGAGGATGGGGCCGAGGTTGCGCTTGTGCAGCTTGAGGCAGGCGATGATGACCGACGGCCCGGAGATGAGGATAAAGACGCCCAGGATGACGAGCGGCATCTGCCACCAGGTGAGGCCCAGGAAGCCGCCGACGATCGCGGCGAGCACGGCGCCGATGGCGCCGATGGCCAGGCCGATGGCGGCGAAGATGCCTGCGAACTTCGCGATGTCGAAGGGTGGGTGCGGGGCGGGCGGCTTGGGGGCCTCCACTTTCTTCCCCGCGTCTTCGATGCTCGAGCCCGCCTTGTCGGTGATCGCCTTGTCGCGAGCGGAGGCGATCTTCTCGATCTGCTCGCCGATCATCCGGCCGATGCGCTTGTAGGGGGCCAGGATGGCCTGGCGGATGCTGATGGGCTGCTCGGTGATCTTGGTGATCGTGGCATCCCAGTCCCGCCCCTGGCGGTCGTAGAACACGCCGTTGCGGCCGACCATCAGGTTGTCGGAGTCGCCGCCGGTGAAGGCGGCGGCGATGGTCATCTTCTCGGTCGAGCCCTTGCGCGTGCAGTCGCAGTAGGCCAGATAGGTCTTGCTCAGGACGGCCAGTGCCGCGTGCTTGCCCTGGTCGTCCACCCGCACGACGAGCTCGCAGGCGCGGCCATCAAGGTAGAGCGTGCCGACCTGGAACACGGCCTTGGTGTCGCGGGCGTAGAAGTCGGCGAAGGCGACGAAGTTGTTGAGCAGGCGGCAGAGGTCGCGGTAGTAGCGCACCAGCCGTTCGACGGCCACGATGGCATTCATTTCAGGTTCGAGGGCCTTGTCCTGCGCAATCAGGGAGGCGATCGCATCTTTGGTGGTGCTCGCCAGCAGGTCACGGACGCGCTTCAGCCCGAGCTTCTCGACCGAGGCGCCGGCCTTGCCGGCGACCCAGGCCTCGCAGGGCGCGAGCCTGGCCGTGAGCGCGGCCCACTCTTCCGCGGTGATGGCCGTCTTGCCCGCCCCAAGGATGGGCACGACCACGGCGCTCTGGAGCGTGGACATGGCGCCAGCCCAGGCGGGGTTCACGCCTTCCGCGAGCGGCAGCGGCTTGCCTGCCTCGACGCGCGCGAGCGGGAAGCCGCCAACCTCGGCGCCCGACGCCGAGAGGTCCTTTGTCGCGAGAGCAAGGAAGTCGGCTTCGGAACGGTTGAGGGCAGCCGCGGCGCGGGGGTCGAACGCCGCGAGGCGGCAGCGGGTGAAGTAGTCGTCCACCTTGGCCCGCACGGCCTTCAGGGCATCGAAGGCCGCGGCGGTGGCATCGCCGAGGGGCAGAATGGCCGCCGGCGCATCCTCGGCCTTCTTCTGCCAGTCCGAGTAGGCCTGGAGTTCAGCGAAGAACTGGTCCACCCTGGCCTGGTTCACGCCGGGCTTGGTGCTGCGATCGGTATCGGAGCCCACGCAGGCGATGATGTCGGCGATGGCGGCCCTCGTCGCGTCGTCGTCGGCCGAGTCGGCCGGCACGATGCCGTCGCCGTTGAACCGTGTCTGCGCGAAGATGCGGGCGGTGTCGGCCGCGTCCTCAATGGTGATCGCAGCGGCACTCGCCTTGCCCAGGTTGGTGAGAATCTGCCTCGCCGACGCGAGGAGCTGTTTGCCTTCAGGCGTCGCATCGTTGATCGCGCCCAGCGGCAGCGCGTCGCCGCCCTTCACCAGGTCGTCGGGGTTCTTCAGGTTGGCGCAGGCCCACTTCGCAGCGGCGATGATTTCGGGCACGCGGATGCGGCCATCCTTGTCCGTGTCAATCAGCTCGAGCGTCTTGGCGTCGAACTCCAGGCCGCGGGTGGGACAGCTCAGGGCGACCCAGAGCTTCTGGTCGAGCTGGTCCAGTGCCGCGATGTCGGCGCCCGATTCCAGCTTCACCTGGTCGAATCCGCCCGCGCGAAAGAACTGCCAGACATGGTGCCCCGACTGTGCGGTTGTGGCTCCCTCGCTCACGTGCCTGTCTCCTTCGGTGTCTTGGTCGCGCGACCGACGAGTCGCGGCATGGCCGCAATTCTACCGTACGCCGCGCGCGGGCGCAAGAGTTGCGTGAGGGGCCTCCGCGTGACACCCTCGACACCGGGTCGCCTCTTTCCTACAATGGGTGTGTTGCCGCGTGGGCGGGAGGAGCGCCCGCCGTCGCCGAGGCTATGGCGGGCTGCCCTCCGAAGCCTTGGCGGAGGAGGGCAGGAGGACGGCATGGCCGAAGCGTCGGGTTCGAGGGGCCTTTCGCTCGTGGCATTGAGCGTGGCTGTCGCCGCCTGCGCGTGCTGGGGAGGCGAGGCGGGGATGTTCGACGGCCCCGCGCAGCGGGGGCCGCTTCGGCTCGAGCAGGCCGGGGCCAAGGGCTGGCGCGTGCTGGCCGCGGCGGTGAGCCCCGTGGGCGGCGTGGCGCATCCGGGTGAGGTCGTGAGCCTCAGTCTTGTGCTGCGGAACGAGGGGGACGCGCCCCTCGCGAGCGCGCCGGTGCTGGAGATCGTGCGCATCGGCACCCGCTTCGAGCGTTTCGAGCGCGACCCCGAGGCGCGAGGCCCGGCCCGGGAGGTCAACTCTCTGGTGCCCCTCGCCGAGCCGGTCCGCGTCGAGCTGCCGCCGGTGCAGGTCGCGGGGAAGGCGGAGGCCGCTCTGGCGTGGAAGCAGGACAATGCCGACGCCTTCGCCGAGTTCGGCCTCTATGCCGTCGTCCTGGAGCTTCCCGGCAAGGGACGCCAGGCGGCGGCCACCTTCGCCCGCGTGCGGCCCCCCAACCCGGCCGCGGGCAACGGCAAGGACTCGCCTCTCCTGCTCCCGCTCCACCCGGGCATCGGCCTGGAGCGTCAGCTCGACATGGCGGTCCGCCTGGGCTTCCGGTGGGTGCGCACCGACGACGTGCCCAGTTGGGCGGGCGCGAGCCAGGCCGACCCCGCCGCCCCCTTCGACTGGTCGAAGGCCGATGCCTGGATGGACGCGGCCCGCAAGCGGGGCCTCCACGTTCTCACCCACTTGTGCGGCTCGCCCCGCCAGACCATCACCGACGCCAACTGGCAGGCCGGCAACCGCGTGCACGACCCGAAGTACGACGAGCGCTTCGGCGACTTCGTGGCGGAGGCCGCGGCCCGCTACTGCGGCCCCGAGGGCGACGGCCCCCTCCAGATCATCGACTTCTGGAAGGAGCCCTGGGAGGGCGGCGGCGCCCTGGGCTGGAAGAGCGACGCCGTGCGCTACCGCCAGCTCTACCGCATCGTCTACGGGCGAGCCAAGAAGGCCAGCCCCCGCATCACCGTCGGCGGCACCTCCCGCCTCACGAACACCTTCGACAAGCTCTTCTCGGCCAAGGGCGGCTTCCAGGAGTGGGGGAAGCAGCTCGACGTGCTCACCGACCACAACGTGGCGCCCTACGCCTGCTTCGGGCCGCGGGTGGGCCAGAAGCTCATCGTGTCGTCCATCGAGGTCGCGGCCCCCCTCGGCGCCAGCGCCGAGACCCTGGTGGCCGCGGCCACCCACTTTGCCGCGACGGGCCAGCGGAAGGTGGGCCTTGCCGAGGCCGCTCCGCTGTTCTGGGAGAACGGCCCGGCCGGCCCCCTGTGCACCCCGGCCGCCGCGGCCGCCAGCTTCTTCCTCTGGTTCACGGCGGGGCTGGACTTCGAGCGGATCGCTGCCCACGACCGGCTCCCCTGGCTCTACCAGTGGGGCAGCGCGCAGCGGGTCGCATTCGTCCTCGCCGGCGATCGGTCGCGCCTCACCCCGGGCGCCGTCACACCGTTCGACCAGATTCGCGCCAACGGCTCGATCACCGTGGATGCCATGGGCGGCCGGCTCAACGCCTACGACCTCTACGGCAATCCCTGCGTCGCCAAGGACGGCGAGTATCGCCTCCCCTGCTCGTTCGCCTCCGCCTATGCGGAGGCCCCCGGCCTGCGCGCCGAAATGGCCGCCCAGGCCCTCGCCGCAGGCCACGTCGAGGGCGTTACCCCCGTCGAGTTCTTCGCCGACGACTTCATCGTGCCTATCGAGAAGCTCAAGTCCTTCGAGTTCGAGGTCCACAACGTCCTCCCCCAACAGGTTCACGGCACGGTGACCGTTCTGCCGCCCAGCTCGATCGGCTTGCAGGAAACCGTCGTGTCCGTAAGCCTCGGCGCGGGCGCCACCAAGACCATCGGCCTGCCCGTCAACTGGACCAAGGCGCACCCCGCCAACGCCTATCCCTTCACCTTCCGTTTCGAGACCGCCGCGGGCAAGGTCGAGTGGACCGAGGAGCTGCACGTCTGCATCATTCCCCACGGCTCCCCAGCCGTGGACGGGAGCATCACGGACTGGGGGGATACGCCCCCCGTCATCCTGCGCTCTCCCGACGTCGAGTTCATCCTTGCCGAGGCCGCCTGGCGCCCCTGGGAGACCCGCAAGGACGTCGCCCGCGGCATGGCCGAGCTCCGCCTGATGTGGGACGAACGGCACCTCTACCTCGCCGTCCGCGAGCGGAACCGTGGCTGGCGCCCCAAGCCGCGCCTCTCCACCCGCAAGGACGACGAGTACTTCGGCGCCGGGGACCTGGCTCACACCTATGTGAAGGACCCCTCGGACGCCTTGCCGTTCACCGGCGATTGCGTGCAGATCGGCCTTCGATTCCTCCCGTTCCGCACGCGCCTGGCCGCCGCGGGCGTCGTGCCGCCCCGGATGATCGCCGAGGACGACACGGACTACGAGTACGCCCTCTGGGGCACGCCGGACGGCGGGGCCGAGATCTGGCGCAGCGGCGCCCCCAGCCTCGGCTTCTTCAACTTCTTCCCGCGCTGCATGCCCGAGGGCTACGACGGCGTGCCCAAGGAGGCCAAGGTCGCCGTGAAGCACCTCGGCGACGACACGATCTACGAGGCAGCCATCCCGCTCGGCGAGTTGGAGGGCCTGGCGCCTGCACCGGGGAAGGTGCTCCACGTCGCCCTCGCCCTCCCCGGCCTGGGCCTGGAGCTCGGCACGGGCCGCAGCCGCCCGCGCGCCAATGCCCTCACCCTTCGCCCCACTTGGGCGCCCCACCTCTCCGCCGACATCCGTTGGGGATTCGTGAAGGACTAGGCGGCCTCAGGCCGGCACGACCGGCTCGCGCGGGGAGAGGCCGTCGGCGGGGTTCACCCGGGCGCCCGGCGGGGCGAGGACGGGTCCCTTGAGCAACGGGTCGTCGGTGGCACGCATCCAGCGCTCGAGACGGGAGCGCAGGTCGGCCAGCACCTCGGCATGGGCGGGGACGCCCGCCAGGTTGCACGCCTCGTTGGGGTCGAAAGCGAGGTCGAACAACTCCTCCTCGGCCACGGGCCGGTCGCGCCAGCCGGCGGCGAGCCAGGCGTCCTTCGACGCACTGTCGTCGCAGTTGGGCAGGACGGGGCGGGTGCGGCCCCCGAACCGGCGGATGAGCTTCCAGCGCTTCGTGCGCACCGCTCGCATCGGCTCGTAGGCCGCGTGGTAGGTGACCTCGAAGAACAACTCGTCGTGAATCTCCTCCGCCTCGCCGCGCACGAGGGGCAGGAGCGACTTGCCCTGGAGCCACGCCGGCGGCTCGATCTCCAGAAGCTCGCACAGGGTGGGGAAGATGTCCATGTGCTGAACCATTCCCTCGACGACCCTGCCGCCCGTGAAGCCCCCTGGCCCGCGCAGGACGAGCATCGTGCCCAGCCCGTGGTCGGTGAGGTTGCACTTCATGTAGGGGAAGGCGAGCCCGTGGTCGGTGGTGCACACGACGAGGGTGTTCGCCGCGAGGCCTGTCTCGTCGAGGGCATCGAACACGGCGCCCATCGAGGCATCGAGCACGCGGGCGCTGGCCTTGAAGGCCGCCATGTCGCGCCGCGTCGCCGGCGTGTCGGGGATGGGGGCCGGCGGGCGGCTCCAGCGCGGGTCCTCGGCCGGGCCGGGCTCGGGGTACTCGCGGTGAGTCTCGGAGAAGCCGACGGTGAGGAAGAACGGCTGCTCGGGCCTGCCGCGGAGGAACTCGACGGCGCCCGCCTCGGGCCGGCGGCGGCTCGGGCTTCGCAGGTCGAGGATCTCGTCGTAGCCGATCACCCTGGCGTCCTGGGCCACGTGCTGCACGCCGCACAGGGTCGAGCGGTAGCCGGCCGCGCGGAGGGTGTGGACAAGATGCGTCTTGTAGTCCGCGAGCGACCAGCCGCGGTGGGCGAGGCCGTTCATGCCGTTCGAGTGCGGGCACATGCCGGTGACCAGGGCCGAGCGGCTGGCCGAGCAGGTGGGCGTGGAGCAGAAGTTGTTGCGGAACAGCACGCCCTGCTCGGCGAGCTGCTGAAGGCTCGGCGTCGGCACGGGATAGCCGTAGGGCTGGATGGTGCGGCCGGTGTCGTGCGAGTGAATGTAGACGATGTTCGGGCGGCTCACGGCGGACGACTCCTGACGCGGGGCTCCGGTGGGGACACACAGCGCCGAGGAGAAACCCAGTTCCCTCGGGCGAAGAAGCGCCACGGCGTATACTATGCGTGTTTCCTGGCCGCAGTCAAGCCGCAGGCACGTGGACGAGCCGATGCGACTTGCAGCGATGCCCGCCTCAGGTATACTGTTGGGTGGGCCAGGCACAGGAGCCTCAGGAGCCTCGGATGGAGCGCATTCAGTTCGCCTGCCCGGAATGCGGCAAGTCGGTGATCGTGGATCGTCGGTACCTGGGGCTGAGCGTGGCCTGTCCCGCCTGCCTCAAGAGCGTGGCGGCGCCCCTGACCGCATCGGCCTACCGTACGCCCGAGGAGGCCGCCAGCCCGCCGAAGACGCCCGATGGCTTGCCTTTCAAGCCGTGCCCCCACTGCATGAAGTACGTCAGCCCGCGAGCGAAGCAGTGCACCAGCTGCGGGCAACGGCTCGACGTCAAGCTGCCCCGCACGGACTGGCAGGTGCGCCGGCGCGGCTCGCGCGTGAGCGGGATGGCGCTGACCTCGCTTCTGTTCGCCATCCTTCCCGTCCTGTGCATCCTGGCCATTATCCTGGGCTACGTGGCATTGCGGAGGATCCGCCGGTCGCCCCTCCTCTACCGCGGCGAGGCCCTGGCCGAGTGGGGGCGCGGCCTCGGCTACCTCTTCACTATCGGCTACCTCATCGTCTTCCTCGTCTGGCTGCTGCGCTGACCGGGGCGCGCACGCTTGGCAAGGCGTGCGGCGCCGACGGCGCCCTCGACCTCGGGCAGGGCGCAGGCGGCATCGGGAGCGAACCCTTTCACGGCGGCGGCGAGGGCATCGCGCATGACGGGCTGATTCCTGAGCACGCCGCCATAGAGTACCACCCGCGCCGGCTGCGCGGGCGGCGACCAGAGGCCGCGGGCCGCGGCCTCGACGCCGCGGGCAAGCTCCTCCACGGCGCCCTGCACGATGCGGCGGGCGACCGCATCGCCGGCCTCCGCCGCCTCGAAGACGATGGGGGCCACGCCCGCCACGCGCTCCTTGGCGAAGGGGCTCGCCCAGGGCACCAGGTCGTCGAGGCCGGCCAGCTTGAGCCGCTCGGGGATGAGGCGTTCGAGGAGGGATTTCGGCCCGCGTCCGTCGGCCGAGCGTGCCGCGGCCCGCAGGGCGCGGTGGCCGATGTCGAACCCGCTCCCCTCGTCGCCGAGAATGGGGCCGCGGCCCCCGACGAACTTCTCCGCGCCGTCCGCCCCCCGAGCGTAGACGAGGGACCCCGTGCCGCAGACGACCAGGATGCCCGGCTGGTCCGGGCTGCCCGCCGCCAGCCCCGCCGCCGCGTCGTGGGTAATGGCCACAGGCTCGGGAATCCCCAACTCCTCGACGATCTGGCGCCAGCGGAACACGTCCATCCCGGTGCGGACGCCCGCGATGCAGAGCGCCGACGCCGCCAGCGATTCCTGGCGGATGCCTGCCGCCGAGAGCAGCTCGGCGAGAATCTCCGTCAGGGCGCCCTGTGCTTCCTTCTTCCCCACGGCGTGGAGATTCGTCGGCCCGCCCACGAAGCGGGCGACGACGCGCAGCCCCGCGTCAGTCACCACGCCCGTCGTCTTCGTCGCCCCACCCTCGATGCCGAGGAGCAATCGCTTGGTCACGGCTTCACCTTCTCCGTCGTGTCAATGAACAGCCCGTGGAGCGAGCTGTCCTCGGGCTTCTTGTCGTTGAGCGCGCCGGGGGCCAGGGCCTGGCTGTTCGGGCGGCCCGAGGAGTAGAAGTCCAACGCGCCGCCCGCGTCGAGGAGGAGCGACCAACTGAAGCAGCCCGTCTCGGCGTGGTGGTAGCTGTTGCCCGAGGAGCAGCCGTGGACGGCGCCGCCCCGCGCCACGTAGCGGTCGGTGCCGTCGAGGTCAATGAGCCAGCCGATGGCCTGCATCGCCGCGGAGCCTTGGGCGAGACCCTCCGCTTGGTAAGAGTCGTTGCCGCCTCGGTCAATGAGGAGCCCGGCCGCGATGTCCCACGCGGCGCCCTGGCAGGCGGCGCACATCGCCCAGTAGGTGTCGTCGCCCGCGTCGTCGGCCAGAATGCCGATGGCCTGGTGGCAGCCGAAGCCCTGGCCGTAGCGGTTGCCATAGTAGAGGTCGTTGCCGCTGCGGTCGTAGAGGATGCCGAGCGCCCAGTAGTAAGCGCCGCCCTGGGCGAATTCGCCCGCCTCGTAGCGGTCGTCGCCCCCGAGGTCGGCCAGCACCCCGATGCCGCCCGATTCATACATGCGGAAGCCGAAGCCCATCCCTTGGCTGAAGGACGCATAGACGGCGGGTGTGTCGTAGACCGAGCCCTTCGGGCCGTTGGCGCGGTAGAGGTCGCGGCCGCCGGCATCGAGGATGAGGCCGAAGCCGCGCGGCCCGCCGACCCCCTCGCTGAGGTATTCGGCGAGATACGTATCGGAGCCGCCGAGGTCGAGGATCGCCCCGACGCCGTAGACGCCCGCCCCCAGCGACCACGTGCTGCCCGCGTAGGTATCGTTGCCGGCGAGGTCGGCCAGGATGCCCACGCCCATCACGCCCACGCCGCAGGAGCGCGCCTTCCCCTCATAGTGGTCGTTGCCCGCCACGTCCACGAGCAGGCTGATGCCCATCGTCGCGCTCGCCGGGCCGCCCTCGTACTTGTCGTTGCCCGCGAAGTCCACCACGACCTGGATGGGCGGGCGCTCGTCGGTCGAGTAGTGATACGTGTCGTCGCCGCCGGCATCAATAACCACGTCAATCTTCGACAGATCGTAGCGATTCGGGCCAAAGCCGCCGACGACGATCCAGCGTCCGTCGGCCTTCTCGGCAGCCAGGATATCGCCCTCGACGGCTCGGCGTAGCGACCAGGGGCGGCGGACGGTGGGTGTGTCCTTCGCCGGCGGTTTCCCCGGGCGGAAGACACCCGCGAGCGTCGCCGCGGCGTCGAGGAGGGCCTGGCGGTCCACGCTCATGCTCTCGCGGAGCGCGGCAAGGATGCGGGCGGGGTCGGGGTGCGACATCAGGTAGTGCTCGGCTGCCGCGTAGTCGAGGACCTCGTGGAGGTCCCTCGCCAGCGTCGCTCGGCGTTTGGGTGGAACCCTGGCGAATGCCTGCTCGCGGAGCCTGACGGCCTCGGCGAGTCGGGACTTCATCCAGGCGACGGCCTTCGCGGGATCGGAGAGATCGGCGTCAGGGCCAAGCGGAGGCGGTGCCAGGTCGAGATTCTCCGCGGCGCGGAGGAAGACCTCGCGCGGGTGACCGGGGAGCTTGGCGAGCGGGTCGGTGACGAGCTTCTGGAGCTCGGGGAGGCGCGTGGGGCGGTAGAAGCCGGCAGCGACGCGCGAGAGGCTGTTCGCCCCGAAGTCCTCCGTCTGCGTGTCGGCGAGATACTTCTTCAGCTTGCCGAGCGGCTCGCGGAGCTTGTGCTGCTCGATGATCGGGTCGAGGAACTTCTCGAGTGGCGTCGGGCCGGGCGGCAGGCCGAGCACCTTGTCGGGATCGGGCGGCCGGCGGCGGAACGAAATCGGGCCAGACCACTCGGCCTTCGAGGCGAGGGCGATTCTCAGCGTCTTCTCCTCGCCGCCCTTGCCGGGAGCGGGGATCGCGGTGTCCTCGCGCCCTTTGGTCAGGCGCACGCGCAGCTCCAGCGTGTCGCCCGGCTTCGAGCGGCCGAGGAGTTCCTCGAAGGCCTTCTTGCCCATCGGCTTGCCATTGACCGCGAGAATGATGTCCCCGCGATTGAGGAACGGCGACGTGAAAGTCTTGCCCTTCAGCGGCCCGGGCATCACCCATCCGACGAGCATCCCGCCCGTCGCGGCATGGTCGCGGCAGAACAGCCCGGCATAGGCCTGTTCGGCCAGCGGCCGGTCTCCGCCCTCCTGCGCCAGCACGGCCGCCGCCACGAGGGCGGAGCAGGCGAGTGTCGCGGCGGTTCTCAACGGCAATCCTCCCGAATCAGGGGCCCGCGCAGCTCCAGAAAGGTCACGGGAGTCTCCGCGTGGAAGCCAGGGCAGCCACGAGGCGTCGGGCGAGGCCCGGAAGGTCGGGGTCCCGCGCGCCCATGCTCAGCACCACGTCGCCGGGCCGCGCGCGGGCGACCACGCGGCGGATCAACTCGTCGTAGTCAGGGACCAGCTCGGCAGGCACTCCGGCCGCCGCCAGGTCGGAGACCAGCACGTCCGAAGTCACCGAGGCAGTCGCCGTGCCGCCGACGTAGTAGACGGGCAGGATGTAGAGGCGCTCGCAGCGGCGGCCCAGGTCGGCGAAGAGGGCCTTCAGGTCGTCGAGCATCTTCGCCAGCGGCCCGAAGCCGTGCGGGCGCCACACGGCGAGTACCCGCTGGTAGTAGGGAGCCACGGCCTCCCAGGCCGCGCGAATCTTCGCGGGGTTGTGCGCGTAGTCGTCAATCACCGTCACGCCGCCGGCCGTGCCCGCCACGTCGAGCCGGCGGCGTATTCCGCGGAATTCCGCGAGCGCGCCGGCGATGCGATCGAGCCGATGCCCGAGCCGCTCGCACAGCATCACCGCCTGCAACGCGTTCTGCGCGTTGTGGCGGCCGAGCAGCGGGAGCCGGAACTCCTGCCCCTTGTGGTCGAAGCGGGAGCCGGAGGCCGAGAGCTTGAGGGACTGGATGAGTGGATGGGTGGATGATTGGATGAGTGGCAGAGCAATCTTGCGTTCATCCAGCCATCCACCCATCCATTCATCCACTTCCTTCTTCGGCACCACGAGCGCCTTCCCTACGTTCGCGGCGAAGTCGGCGAACAGCTTGCGCGTCTCGTCGAGGGGAAAGTGGTCTGCCGAGATGTTCGTGATGATCGCCCACTCGGGCGCGAAGCGGAGGAGCGAGCGGTCACTCTCGTCCGCCTCGATCACCCATCGGCCCGAGCGGCCGACGCGGACGTTGCCCACGCGCTCGTCGTCCTCCCAGTTGACGACGATGCCGCCGTTGACCACGGTCGGGTCGTCGCCAAGCTGCTCGAGGACGAAGCCGACCATCCCGGTCACTGTCGTCTTGCCGCTGGTGCCCGTGACGGCGATGCACTCACGGCCCGCCATCAGCCGCGCGAGCATCTCGGCGCGATGGACGACGGGCACGCCGCAGCGTGCCGCGGCGTCGAGGTCGGGGTTGCCGGGCTCGATCGCCGTGCTCACGACGACGGCCTGCGTCTCGCGGGTGATCCCCGAGCCGTCCTGCGGCACGAGCCGCACGCCCGCCCTGCGCAGCTTCGGGATCACCTCCACGTCCTGCCCGGCGTCCAGGTAGCGGTCGGAGCCGCTCACCTGCCAGCCGCACGCGAGCAGCGCCTGGGCGAGGGGATTCATCCCCACGCCCGCCACGCCGACGAGATGCGCGTGCTCCTTGGGCATCTTCGTGTCAGGTCCCGCGTGCCGCCGCGCCTCAATCGCCCATGTTCTGGGCGAAGCCGAGGTTGCGGAAGAGGAAGAGGCCGTCCTTGCCGGGGGCGACGATGTCGAGCAACCCGTCGCCGCTCTTGTCAATGTCCACGACCTCGAAGCCGATTCCGCAGCCCTTGGCCTGGCGGACGGGGCCGTAGTCCACGACCTGCTTGACGAAGCCCTCCCCCGTCCACTTGAAGTAGTAGATACCGTAGGGGTCGTACTCGCCCGGGTCGTGGCCGCAGTGGGCGCGGTAGCGTTTGCCCGTGATCAGCTCGGGCTTCCCGTCGCCGTCAATGTCGGCCCAGATCAGGTCGTGGTACTGGCTGTTGAAGGGGTCAATGGGGTGCTTGATCCAGGAGCGCCTGCCGCCGTCGAGACGCTGCTCGAACCAGTCGAGGCCGTAGCCGTGTGCCTGGCCGACGATGAGGTCGGCGAGGCCGTCGCCGTTCACGTCCACGACGAGCACGGGGCAGCTCGCGCCGCCGAGGCTGAACTCGGGGTGGAAGGTCCAGGGCTGCTCGTAGGGCTTCGGGGGCTGCTCGAGCCAGCCGTTGGTGAGCACGATGTCGGGCCGGCCGTCGCCGTTGATGTCGCCGCAGCCGAAGCCGTGGCCCGAACCCCCCTTCTCGGGTGTCCAGATGACGTGCTCGCGGAAGGCGCCCGTGCCCTTGCCGGCGGCATCGGTGATGAGCTTGAAGACTCTCTGCGGGGCGCCGGGCGTGTTGGGCACGATCTCGGGCACGCCACAGCCGTCAATGTCCCAGGCGCGGGTCGTCTCGACGTTGCCAGTGTCGGCGATCTTGTGGACAGGCCACTCCTTCGTCGGGTCGCCCTTGGGGTTCTCCTTCCAGAAGACGGCCTTGCCGAACCAGCCGCCGGTCACGAAGTCGGTCCAGCCGTCGCCGTTGACATCCAGCGGGAGCGTCGAGAAGTCGTCGAAGTACTCGCCTGCGGCGGCGACGGGGCCGATCTTGCACTTGCGGTCGAACCTGGGGCCTGGGTACCAGTAGGCGCCGCTCACGATGTCGAGGTGGCCGTCGTTGTTCACGTCGCACACCCCGGCGGCTTCATACCGCTCGTCGGAGATGAAGACCTTTTCGAATCTCAAAGGGGGCACGCCCAATTCTCCTTCACTCTGTCTCTGGGAGAAGGTTCTGCGCACTCAGGTACTGGGAGATCCGAACAATGATCTGTTCGGCCTCCTGAATGTCCAGCGCGGATTGCTCCTCGCGAATGGACACGCCATACCGGTAGTCGCCGGTCTGCCTGTCGTTGAACAGGCGCCGAATCGTCTCGTGAGCGACCTCAGGAAACAACCCGGTGTGGATGAAATGCCGGTTGAACTCAGCCATGAGGCCCGTGTGCTTCGAGACGGTGACACCCTTGGTCAGCAGGGCGGCCTGGAGCGCGTGGAACACGGCGTAGTAGGCCCTCGATGCCGCGTCGCTGAAATGACCGTGCGAGTGTAGTTCTCGCGCGACCGTCAGCGTGTGCGTCGCCTTCCTCGTCATCAGCGCGAGCTGCTCGGCGAGCTTCGGGTTCGCGGTCACAGCGGCACCCCCTCGCGACGGACATTGATGAACATCGGCTCGTACTCGCGGTCATCGAAGGTGGACTGTTCTTCGACGAACACCGAGAGGCAGGTGTCGTGATGAAAATCGATCTCGCAACTCAGGTGGAAGATCGCCGATTCCATCTCGGGAGTCTTCTCGTCCACGAGGACCATGACATCGTAGTCCGAGCCCTCCTCGTGGTCGCCTCGTGCCCTGGAGCCGAAGAGGACGATGCGCTGGATATGCGTGCCGTAGCGAGCGCGGAGTCTCTCCGTGAGCTCCCGCAGGACGGGGTCGCGTCGCCTCTTGGATGCGCCGCGCCGAATCAAGCCTGTCTCCTGTGCAGTTGGGGCCTATTCCATTGTACGCTTCGGCGGCGAGTTCTCAACGGGCGGGCAGGCTTCGGGGACGCTTGCCCCTCGCCGCTCGCAGCTACTCGATCTTGATCGTGTGCTTCACGGGCACGACCGCGGCAGCCGCGGCGTCGAAGAGCGCCCGGTCCTTCTTGGCGAGTGCGGCGCGGATGCGCTCGAACGCCTCTTTCTCCTCGGGCACCATCCGCTCCATGTGGGGCAGCTTGTTGATGAGGTCCTTGATCATCGGGGTCTCGAAGTTCTGCTGGGCGCGGACGGCCTGCTCGACCTTCTGGAACGGCTCGCAGAAGGGGTTGTCGAGGAGCTCGGCGGCGAGGTTGATGCCCTTGGCGAGATCGGCGGCGGCGAACTCCCTCGACGACTTGCCCCACGTGACCTTCACCTTGTCGCCCTTCGCACCCTTGACGACGAGCGTGAGGCGATTGAGGTCCTGGTTGAACGGCACGAACTCGATGATGCCGCTGGTGGCATTGGGCGACTTCGGGTCGCCGAAGAAGCAGAAGGGGTAACGGGAGCTCTCGATCTCGACCGCGCCGTCCTTGCACGCGAGCACTTTGTGGCCGTCGGTGACGTCGGCCTTCCCGGCGGCGAGGTCCACGGTGATCGTGCCGATGTTGCCATCGCAGCCGAGGGCCTTCAAGAAGGCGTAGGCCATGACCAACTGGCCGTTGGCGCCGGGGTGCACGCCGTCGCCGCCGGCCACGTGGTAGTCCTTGCCGTACTTCGCCTTGGCCTTGGTCATCGCGTCCATCATCGGGTCGAACACGTTGGCGAAGACGACGGCCCGTTCGTCGGCGACCTCTCTGGCGATGTCGCGGAGCTTCGAGAGGGTTTCATTGTACATCTTGGCGGCCGCGGGATCGCGGCGGAACGTATCCGCGTCCACACAGCCCGGCGAGCCGACGACGATGAGGTTGGCCGTGGCCTTCTTGAACTCCTGGACGATGAGGCGCTGGTTGTCGCGGTAGCTCTTGCCCTGGCTGTTCTCGTCGAAGGGCCGGTAGCCGCCGTCGTTCATCCCGTAGCAGGTCGTCGCGACCGTCGGCTTGAACGGCAGCGTGTCGTTGGCCATTCGGCCCTTGTAGCCGCCAGCCGTCTCGCCGCCCCAGCCGAACTGCATCACCCGCAGCTTCGCCGCCGGCTGGCACATCAGCAGGTAGTCCTCGATGAAGACCGAGTACTGCTTCTGCTCCGTGATCGAGTCGCCGATGACCGCCACGAAATCGCCGTCCTGGAGCTTCGCCTCCCCCGCGAAGCACGCCACGGCCACCGCCAACGCCAGCCACACGCCACGAATCACGCTCCGACGCATTTTCCGGCCTCCAAGAAGGAAAGAGGATCTCACGCAGAGGAAGCAGAGGTAGCAGAGAGGAGCAGAACCTCTAATCGGCCTTGATGGATACGAGGCGCTTGCACACGATGCGGACCGGGCCGATGAGGCCGGCGGCAAGGCGGTCGGCGGGCAGGTCCCTGCCCAGCGAATTGGCCGCCGTGTTGGCCACGGCGATCTTCACGGCGTTCGCGCCCGGCTTCAGGGCATCGGTGATGTCGAAGAGATGGGGCGGCCAAAGACGCGCGCCGAGGTCCTTGCCGTTGACAGAGACTTGCGCGACGCAGCCCACCTCGCCAAGGTCGAGGAACAGGCGCTCCTTGCGATAGGCATCTGGAAGGTCCAGGCTCACCATGTAGTCGGCGAGGCCAGAATAGGTCGGATAGCCCACGAAGAGCCACGAGCCGACTCCAACGGCGCTCTCCGAGCACTCGCAGAGGATCGGCTTGTCGAGGGTCCCGACGCCCAGCGTGCGAAGCGCCGCGACGCGCGGCTTGTTCTGCACGCTCGCGGAGAGGTCGGCCACGCCGTCCTTCAGCGGCGCCTCCTGGCCATCCACGAAGAGCTTCGGCTCCTTCGCGCCAGCGGGAACGGTCACGCTCTTCGCGCCGGCGGGGAGGGTGAAGCGGCACCAGATGCTCTCGGCGGCCTCGGGGTCGGGCGGGAGGCCGGGCACTTCGCCCCACGGGCGGATGGGCGGCTTGCCGATGACATCCACCTTGCCCCAGGCCTTGTCGTCGAAATCAGGCTTCTGCCAGCCGTCGGGCGCCTTCTCGGCCATCTTCCACGTGGCATCGGTCACGACGCGGATGAGTCGCCCCGAGGCGAGGCGGATGCGCGATTCGAGCAGGAGCGCGCCCACGTCGCCCTGGTTGGTGAGGTGGACGGCGAAGGCGTTGCTGCCCTTGTGGAGGAGCTTCTTGATGTTGTAGGTCTCTGCCTCATTCCAGTTGCCGTCGGCTCCGGCCTTCTCGCCGTTCACGAACAGCTCGTAGCCGTTGTCGCCCGTGATCGTGGCGGTCGCGAGGTCGGGCTCCTCGGGCAGGTCGAAGGTCTTGCGGAAGAGTCGCTCCTCGTTGTTGCCGTGCATGCCCAGCCAGTTCGCCTGCCACTCGGCGCCGCCGACGGCGGCGACGGGTTGGGGCTTGCCGATTTCAATGGCCTGCCAGTCGGAGTCGTCGAGGTCGGGTGCCGCCAGCTTGCCCGCCTTCTCCTCCTCGACCGAGGGCCGCTTGATCTTCAGGGCGACGATGCCCACGCCGAGGCGCTTCGCCGGCTGCTGCGTCTTCATCGTCCAACCCGTCGCGATGGGAAGCGGTGGAGGCAGATCCCGGACCATGGTGGACTTCATTCGCTGCCCCGTGAACATCACGGAGCAGAGGCCGTTCGTGCGGGCCAGGCCTGTGACGGCCGAGCCATCAGGCTCGACCGCCGTGGCCTGGAGCGCCGGGGCGAAGACAACGTGCTGCTTCGTCGGCGGCTTCCGCAGCACGACGAAGACCGCGCCGTAGGGCGGCAGCCGCAGGTTCAGCATCGTCGTCTTCTCGGTCACGTCGTAGGTCAGCGCGGGGGCGATCGAGCCGTCCTCGGGATCCCAGATCTCCGGCTCGGCCACGCGGGGGAACGTGATCGTGAAGACGAGGTCAATGTGCGCCTGGCTCGTGACGAGGTAGAAGTCGGCTTCGCCCAGCTTCCTGCGCACGAGGAAGAGCACCGGCTCCGCGGGCGGCGGGTAGATGGTGATGCCGTGGGCGGCCTTGGCCTGTGTGAAAACTCCCCCCTCCCCCGTCGTCTTCGAGCAGAGGAACACGATGCGCGCGGCGAAGTCGCCGAGGCCCTTGGCCACGGCAGCATAGGGCTGGGTAGGCGGCTTCGCGTCGGGCTTGGCCGACGTGATGAGCGCGGGGTCGGCGAGCGCCTGCCAGGTGGTGACGCGCTTGACCTCCTCGGGCGTGGTCGAGAGGCCGCCGTCGGCGAGCGCGACCTGGAAGGCGCCGCGGAACTCATCGGGGCACTTCGCCACGGTCTCGGCGAATGCCTTGCTCAGGAACCAGCCTTCGGCGGGGCGGCAGGCCGCGGGCGGATTGCGGAAGCCGGTCGCCAACTCATCTTCGCCGGCCCGTGTCGCTGCACAGAGCAGGCCCGCCGCCAGAGCCAATGCTGCCATCACACGTAGCATCTCAGCGTCCCCCAAGAAACGGAGTAAGGACGCGCCCAATTATCCGCATTGTGGCTGCTCTGGTCAAGCGGAGGACGGGACGGACGGGACCCACGGGACCAATGGGACGGAGAAGTGGTGCTGGTCCGATGGGTCGCATATGTCCCATGGGTCCCATCCTCTCGCGCCGCGGCTTGACTCGCCGTGCGGCCCCGCCTACAATGGCCGCGTCGGGGGACTTCTTAGGAGCAAGGCGATGGCCGAGCGAGACATGACGCGGCGCGGGTTTGTGCGGGCCACAGCGGGACTCGCGGCGGGCGTAGCCGTCGCGGCGCGGGCCGAGCCCGAGGTGGACACGAAGAAAATCCTCAACTACAACCCGAAGATGGGCTACCGACGCTTCGGGAAGAGCGGCGTGATGATCTCCGAGGTCGGCCTCGGCGGCCACTGGAAGAACCGCGACGGCGGCCGCTACTGGGCCAGCTTCGCAGGCGACAACCCCCCGCCCGACGTGCAGATGAACCGCAACGAGGTGTGGGTGAAGGCCGCCGAGATGGGCATCAACTACTACGACATCACCACGGCCGGCGAAGCCGCCATCTACGGCCGCTGCGCCAAGCAGACCGGCGTCAAGCTCCACATCGGCTACTCCGACCACGTGCTGTGCATGCGCAACCCCGCCAACCGCACGGTCGAGAAGCTCATGGTCGAGATTGACGCAGGCCTCAAGCGCCTGATGGTGGACCGCATGTTCCTCTGGCGGCCCCAGGCCAACATGGGCGGCGGCCACACGAAGCAGGAGCTCGACAACGTGCTCGAATGCTTCCGCAAGGCCAAGGAGCAGGGCAAGGTCGAGCACCTCGGCATGTCCACGCACAACCACGCATTCGTCCAACAGGTCATCGAGCAATACGGCGAGCACTACGGCGGCTTCGTCTTCATGTACACCGTCACCAACGAGCCGAAGGCCTCGGCCAGCATGTTCGAGACCCTCAAGAAGAAGGACTGCGGGGCCATCGGCCTCAAGCCTTTCCACGGCAACAGCTTCTTCAGCTCGGTCATCCGCGACGCGCGCAAGGCCGGCAAGGAGCCCGACCTCAACACCGCTGCCATCACCGGCCTGAAGAAGATCCTCGAAGTGCCCGAGATGACCTGCACCATCCCCGGCATGACGACCGTGGACGAGGTGGAGAACAACGTCAAGGCGTCCTACGAGCGGCAGAAGAAGCTCACCCAGGCCGAGCGGCAGTATCTCGCGCAGATTGGGGCCGACTCGCTGGCTCACCTGCCGCCCGACTACGCGTTCATCCGCGAGCAGATGTACGTGTGAGACACTGAGGCAAGAAAGGAGCGGACGGGATGAAGAGACTGGCGCTGGTGTGCGGCGTGCTGCTGGGCGTCGGCGTCGCCCTGGCGGGCGAGGAGTGGAAGCCGCTGTTCAACGGCAAGGACCTCGAGGGCTGGGGCAAGGCCGACCCGACGAAGTTCAAGGTCGAGGACGGCTGCCTGGTGGGCACCCAGGAGGATGGCAAGGGCGCCGACCTCTTCACCACCGAGGCGTTCGACAACTTCGAGTTGCGCTTCACCTACAAGGTCAAATGGCCGGCCAACAGCGGCATCTGGTTCCGCGACCGCTACCAGTTCGACATTCTCAAGTACACCAATCCCAAGACCTTCAGCGGGGCCTTCTACCCCGGCACCAAGAGCACCTTCGCCTTCGTGAACCTCGACGAGTCGATCGAGAACCGCGACGGCTGGAACGAGGGCCAGATCTACGCGAACGGCGACCACATCATCTTCTGGCTCAACGGCCACCAGATGGGCGAGGTGCACGACACTCGGTCCGCCAAGGGCCGCGTCGGCATCCAGGTCCACGGCGGCGGCTTCAAGGGGATGCAGATCATCATCAAGAGGCTCGAGCTGCGACCCCTGAAGGAAGGCGACAAGCCCACGCCCCCCGCCGCCCCCAAAGCAGCGGAGCCGGCGAAGTGAAGCATCCCGCCGCGCTGCTCGCCCTGGGCGGCGGCCTTGCGGTCGCCGCCCTTCTGGCGTCGTGCCGTGGACCCGCCGGGTCCGCCACCGGCTCCTCCGCAAAGAAGGAAGTCGTGTGCTACGAATGCCACATCGACTTCAAGGGGGAGGAGTTGACCACCGCTCACGAGAGGGCCGGCGTCACCTGCATCCGCTGCCACGGCGCCAGCCAGCCGCACATGAACGACGAGGTGCGGAAGACCCCGCCCGACGCCATCTTCCGCGACCCGACGATGAAGGTCTTCTGCCTCACGTGCCACGTGGCCGACTATGGTGCGGTGAACAGCCACAGGGCGGAGGAGGCCAAGCGGAAGACCGGCGGCAAACCGCGCGCCTGCACCGAGTGCCACGGAGAGCACAAGCTGGTGCGCGCTGACGCCAAGCCGTGAGAGCCGCCAATCGAGCGCGATGCTTGTACACCATTCGTAGGGTGTCCGGTGGCGCAGGTACCCAACCTGTGGTGAGGGGAGGGACCGTAGCCCCACAAACCGGTCCGTCCGCCGACGATTCTGCACGCTGGGGTGTCGAACGCACCCGGATTTCTGCCCCCTGGCTCCTTGACGAAGCGCAGACATGAGGTATACTGAATTACACGGAAGGGTGACCTCCCGAGGCCAAGTGCCGCGGCAATAAGAGGGCGGATGCGACGCGCTATCCCAGGTGTGCGCGACCGTCCAGGGGAACCCGGCAGGAGGCGTACCGATGGCGGCCATACTCGTCGTCGAGGATGACAAGAATCAGCGCCTGCTTCTCGCCGAGGAGCTCGCAGGCGAGGGCCACGCGGTCCTCACCGCGGGCAGCGGGCAGGACGCTCTCGCCACTGTTGCCAAGACCATGCCCGACCTGGTGATCGTGGACATTGCTATGCCGGAGATGGACGGCCTGGAGCTGCTCGGCAGGCTCCTCGCCGTCAACCACCGCTTGCCCGTCATCATTCACACGGCCTACGGGAGCTACAAGGACAACTTCATGTCCTGGGCGGCCGACGCCTACGTTGTGAAGCGCGGCAATCTGCAGGAACTGAAAGACACGGTCCGTTGCGTGCTGACGAAGCCGCTCGGCTCCTGCCCGTCCCCAGCGGCCGCCGAGGCCCGCGCCTGAGCTTCCCCCTACGCGAGCGTCACCTGCCGCCCCGTCCTGTGCGAGCGATAGGCGGCCTCCATCAGCTCGGTGAGTTGCGTGCCATCCTCGAGCCCGAAGTGGATCGGCGCGCCCTCGAGGATGCCGCTGACCCACTGGCGGAGCGGCGCCGGCAGTGGCTTCGGCAGCTCGGCGGGCGCCACCCAGCCAGGCACGGACGAGGCCACCTTGTTCGAGCGGAGCTGGACCCTGCCCTCCGGCCCCCCGATGAGGAGGGAGCCTTCGGTGCCGTAGAGCTCGAGCATGCCGGGGCTGTGGGACGAGACGAAACTCGTCTCCACCACCGCGATGGCCTTGCTCTCGAACTCGATGAGGCACACCGAGTTGTCCTCGACCACGTGGCCCGTGCGGTCGTTGAAGGTGGAGACGATTCGGCTGGGCTTGCCGAGGATCCAGCGGGCGAGGTACATGGGGTGCGCCCCCAGGTCCATCATCGCCCCGCCGCCGCAGGTCTCCGGCACGTAGAAGTGCGGCGGGAGCCAGCCGGCCGACGCCCCGTTGTGCGCCACGCGGACCCGCAGCACTGTCACGTCGCCCAGCAGACCCTCGTCCAGCACCGACTTCGCGAACAGGCTCGTGGCCGACGTGCGCTGCGGCATCGAGATGCAGAATCTCACGCCCGCCTTGCGGACCGCTGCGGAGATCCGGTCGCAGTCCTTCACCGTGAGGGCCATCACCTTCTCAGTGAAGATGTGCTTGCCTGCCTTGGCCGCGGCGATCATCACGCCGGGGTGCATCGAGGTCGGCGCATCCACCACCACGCCATCCACATCATCGCGTTCGCAGCACTTCCGCAGGTCGGCCTCGAAGGGGACCTTCAGCTCCTCGGCCCAGGCCTTTCCGCGGGCCGGCTCCTCGTCCCACACCACCGTCACCTTCGCGTCGGGGAATGAGTTCACCGTGTTCGCATACCCCTTCGCATGCACGTGCCAGCCGCTCAACATCGCCACTCGCAAGACGGCCATTCGTTTCTCCTGGAAGAACGATGGCGTGCATACCTGCACGCGAAACGCTAATGGGTCAGGTAGTAGATGATGATGTTGATGCCCATGCGGAGGGCGGCCTCGTTCTGCTCGGCGGTGTTCCACATACAGGTCCAGCCGCAATGGAGGTCGCCGGGGGTGAGGTAGGTCATGATGCGGCCCGTGCCCTTCTCGAAGAGGGCGTAGGCGCCGTGGTTGACGCCCTGGATGAAGGGGGCGCCGTTGGGGAACTCGAAGTAGCAGCGGTTGATCTCGTGGTCGTTGGGCACGCGCTGCATCGTCATGCCTTCCTTCTCGAAGAGGCGGTTGACGATGCGGACGTAGTCCTTGAAGAAGCGGTCGCCCGTCTTCCCGAGCACGCAGTCGTCGGCGTAGACGAAGCCGCCGCGCAGGAGGAACTCCTTCAGGTTCCCGGCCTCATTGTCGGGCAGGTCGAACCAGCCCTCGGAGGTAGCGAAGAGGAAGGGATAGCGGCACGTGCTATCGAGGTCGGCGAGGCGGACGACGATGGGGTCCTCGCTCGCGTTGACGTTGGTGAGCTGGCGGAGGCGCTTGCGCAGGATCACGTCGCCCACGGGATAGATGTTCCACTGGTCGCCCGTCTCGTCCTTGACGTGGAACATGACGCGAGGGAAGTAGAAGGTGCCGGTCTTGACGGCCTTCGGGCCGTCGGCGCCCTGCGTCGGCGCGCCGGAGGCGAGGCCCGACAGACCGCCCAGCGCCGCGGCGCCCAGGGCCGCCGCTCGGAGGAACTCGCGGCGGCCCATTGCGGATCGCGGATTGGGGATCGCGGACTGAAATCCGAAGTCCCCGAACACCTCTTGCTTCCAGTCTCTCAGGACGCTCTTGTTCTCGAGCAGGTTTTGCATGGCTCGCACCTCATCGCCCGTCCAGGTTGCTGGCCTGGAATCGGGAATCCTCAAACGAGGGACACACGCCTGCGAATGACCCATTCCACGGAGAGCGCGGCGACCACCAGGGCAAGCCACAGCGGCGTATCCCAGATGTCGTGCTCGTCGTGGAGGGTTTCCTTCTGCTTCCGCTCGCCTGCCGAGGCCTCGATGGCCTTGAGCATCTCCTCGGCCTCGCCCGGCTCGAAGTAGCGGCCGCCGGACACCGAGGCGATCTCCTTCAGCAGGGCCACCTTCTGCCCTGCGTCGGTGTACTCGTCGAGGGTCTCGCCGACGGTGAAGGTGGTGCCGGCGCCGAGCGGCGGGTCGCCTTTCACCGTCGCCGTAGCTGTGACCGTGTAGTCCCCGGCGTCGGGCGGCTCGAACTGGGCTTCGTAGACGCCGGGCTCGCTGAGGGTCCAGCTCAGCTTCATCGGCCTCTCCTGGCCGGCCGCGTCCTTGAGCTTCGCCCCGAACGGGTCGGCGATCTGGACCGCGACCTCCGCGTCGTTCACCGGCTCGAACTTGCGGTCGAGCACGGTGGCACGCAGGGTTACCGGCTCCTCCAGCGAATAGAGATCCTTGTCCGCCTCGATCTTGAGGGTGGGCTTGGAGCCGACGGCGAGCCAGCGGACGAGCTGCTTCCAGAACTTCTCGTGCAGTTCGTTCTCGATAGGGACGGCCATGCGCCAGTGCCAGGACCCGCCTGTGGCGAAGGCGGCGGCCTTGCCCGCCCCGTAGTCCTGGACGGCCAGGATCGGGGCGCCGCTCTTCGGCTCGACGGCGAGCACCTGGGCAAGCGGCTTCGTCTCCGCGATGGGGTTGTAACCGATGAGGGTCGGTGCTTTCTGCCAGATCTCGCGGTTCAGCACCACGTTGGGGCTCTGGAGCATGACGGGGTGTTCCTCGCCCGACTTGGTGAGGCGGACGCTGAACTCCACCTGGCGGTATCCGACGGACGGTGGGGGCAGGAGGACGGGGAGCAGGGCGGCGATGGGCGTGCTCTGGTAGTTGCCGAGGTTGAAGGAGTTGACGCCGCCGAGCATCAGGAAGCCGCCGCCGCGCCGCCGCACGAACTCCTCGGTGATGCGAAGCTGGTCGGCGCTCAGGGCGTCGGCCGCCACGTCGCCGAAGATCACCGCCTGGAACCGGCCGAGGTGCTCGAGCGACTTGGGGTATCCGTCGGCCAAGCCGTCCTCCTCCTCGGCTCCCTGGAGGACGAACTTCTTGGGGCCTTCGAGCCGCAGGATGCTGGCGATGCGGAAGTCCTTGTCGCGGAGGAAGGCCCGCCGCAGGAAGCGGTATTCCTCGCGCGGGCTGCCCTCGAGATAGAGCACGGGAAGCCGATCCTCGACCACCCGCACGATGAAGTCGAACCGATTGTTGTCCCGGATGATCTCCTGCTCGTGGGGCGGCACCTCGACGGTGTAGGTGAAGGTGCCCTTCTTCTCGGGGCGGAAGGCGAGGCGGACCCGATGGATGCGCTGGCCGGGCTCGGGGACCACGCCCTCGAGGGTCTGGAGCACCTCCTTGTCCTGGCGGAGGATGATGTTGAACGGCTCGTCGAAGCCGTGGGTGCGGATGTTGGCGAAGATGTCCACGGAACTGTTGTTGCGCACCTGACGCGGGGCGCGGATGGCCAGGACCTCGTAGTCCCTCGGGGGGTTCGGGTTGCCGAGGCCGATGCAGTAGACCGGGCGGCGCTTGGCCTGAAGCTCCAGGGCCATGTCGCGTGGGGCGCCGCCGGCGTTCACCGCACCATCGGTCACCAGCACGATGCCGACGACCGGCACGCCGCGAAGCTCGGAGTCCACGTGGTTCAGCGCCGAGTAGAGGTCGGTGCGCTCCCCGGTGCCCCGAAGCTTCGCCACGCTGCCGACCGGCTTGACGCTGGAGCTGAAGGCGAAGGTCTGCACGGGGCAAATGGCGGCGAGCTGGCGCCAGACCTTGTCCTCCTCAGGCGTGCCGAGCAATTGCCTGGCCAAGGCGAGACGCGAGAGGCGCTTGTCCTCCTTCCTCGCCGGCTCGATGTCCTCGATCCGCATGCTCCGCGAGTCGTCCACCAGCAGGGCGAGGAACGACTCCCGCTTCTCCTGCCGTGGCGTCCGCAGCACGGGATGGAACAGGATGAGCACGAGCAGTCCAAGAGCCGCGCCGCGGAGGGCAGAAAGCGTCCGCCGAGTCCCTCTCCTCAGTTCTACGGGCGCCCGACGGTAGAAGTAGACGGCCCCGCCGACCGCGGCGGCGAGGGCCAGCAACGCCAGCTCAGGGCGCAAGCCGGAGCCGAGCCGCAGCCGGCCGTCGAGGAACTTGTCGAGCGGGTACTTGAAAAGCGTCTCAAACATGCTGCGCTATGGCCAACCTGTGCGAGGATGAATGGATGATTGGATGGGTGGATGAATGAAAGAGCCCGAGCCTCCTCTGCCATTCATCCATTCATCCAGCCATCCATTCATCCCCTACGGTTTTTTCGTCGCCGCCTTGCTCAGCGACTCGAAGTAGGCATCCACGAAGGAGCGGTACTGGGGCGGACACTCCTCGCGGCGCTCGGAGTGGAGGCGCTTGGCCGACAGGGTCTCCTTGAGCACCTCGTCGAGGCTCCTGCCGATGCCGGTGACGACGCTGGCGAACTTGCCGGCCTCGGCCTTTCTCACCTTGTCGAACATCCGCCGGAAGCTCTCGGGGTCCTGCACGCGGCGGTCAAGGTAGTTCAGGGTCGTCGTGTCGGCCAACTCCTCGTCGCGGAGCGTGTCGGCGAGGTCGCGTGCCTTGAGCCAGAGCTGGTCCACGTCGTCGCGGGCCGGCCCCGCCCCGCCGCCCACGTTGCTGCCCAGGCCGGCGGTGCCGGGGGTGGATGCCCCGCGCATCTCCCCCTTCTCGGTGTCGGCGAGGCGTTGGGCCAGCGAATCCTCGCGCTGTCCCGGCGTGCCCTTTCCCGGGGTGCCTTTCCCCGGCTCCCCCTTCCCTGGCTCGCCCTTGCCCGGCTCGGCTTTGCCGGGCTCGCCCTTCCCCGGTTCGCCTTTCCCTGCCGGCCCTTCGCTCGGCGCGCCCTTTCCTGGCTCGCCTTTCCCTGGTTCGCCCTTTCCCGGCTCGCCCTTCCCGGGCGTGCCCTTTCCCGGCTCCCCTTTGCCTGACTCGCCCTTGCCGGGGACGCCTTGGCTGGGCTGGCCCTGGCCCGGCTCGCCGCCGCCGGACTGGCCCTGGGAGGGCTGGCCCGCGGTGGCCTCGCCGCCTCCCGGCTGCCCCTGGCTCGCCTGGCCGCTGGGCAGCCCTGCGATCTGGCGCACTCGCGCGCCAATCTCACTGGCCTGGCGCGCCGCGCGGCCGATGATGCCGGTCTTCGAGCCGGCGAGCATGTCGCCCGCGTCGCGGAGGCGGCCCGTAACGCCGTCCAGGGCACCCTCGATTTCCTCCTGCGTCGCCCGCGCCGAGCCGATGTTGTCCTGCGACAGGTCCACACCGGCGTCCACCATCTTCTGGGCCACGGCGTCCCGCTTCAGGCCGTCGCTGACGTCTCGGAGCGACGAGGTCAGGCGCTCCTCCTGCGTCTCCTTGGCCCACTTGGCGAGGTCGCCGACGTAGGCGTCGAACTCCTTCACGGCTTCGCTGAGCTTGAGTTGCTCGCCGGCGAGGCCCTGCATGCGGCCGGCGATGCGGGGATCCTGGGCCTTGGCCTTGTCCACCGCGCCGCGGGAGGGGCCGGGCCGCGCGCCGCGTGCCGCGTGCCGCGTGCCAGGAGACGACTCGTCGCCGGCGCCGGGTTCTCCCTCGCCGGGTTCCCCCATGCCTGGCTCGCCCTTGCCTGGGATGCCTTTCCCTGGGGTGCCTTTGCCGGGCGCGCCCTTGGCGAGAGCGCCTTTTCCGGGCTGTCCCTTTCCAGGCTGGCCTTTGCCGGGGACGCCTTCGCTGGCCTGCCCTTCACTGGGCTGGCCTTCGCTGGGCACGCCCTTGCCCGGCTCGCCCTTTCCGGGCCGGCCTTTGCCTGGGGTGCCTTCGCTGGGCTGGCCGGTGCCGGGCTGGCCTTCGCCGGCTTCGCCGCTGAGTTCGCGGATGCGGTCCTCGAGCTGGCGGGTGCCCTGAGAGACACGGGACTGGTTCTGGCTCAGCGCAGAAGCGCCTTGCTGCGCGGCGGCGAGGGCCTCGCCGAGGGACTCGAATTGTGCGGCCTTGAGACCGTGCATGGCGGAGCGCATGGCCTGCTGGGCGCGGCGTGCCTGGGCCATGGCGGCCTGGAGGTCGCCCCGCTGGAAGCTGTCGGCGGCCTGGCGCATCTCGCGCGAGGCGTCGCGGAGGCCGGCGGCGGCGCGCTCGCCCATCGGGCTCGCGGGGTCGGCGCCGCGGGCCACGTCGCGGGCGAGTTGGGCCGCGCGGTCGGCGAGGGCGGTCTGGCGTTGGGCAAGTTGCTGAGCCGTCCCTTGCTGCGACGGGCTCGATGAGCCGCCGCCAGGCTGATTCTGCTGCTCCATCCCGGGCTGGGGCGGCTGCTGTTGCTGGCTCTCGCCGCCTCCGCCGCCGGCCTGGCTGGGAGGCGGACGGCGGTCGTTGGCCTCGACCTTCCACTGTTCGTCGGTGTAGCCGAGCTTCTTCTTGCTCTTCTCCTGCGGCTCGTCGTCGGGTTCGCTGGAGCCGCCGCCTGGGGTCTGGCTGCGGTGGGGGTTGCTGGGGCCGGCGCGCTCGTTATCGCGGAGCCTGGCATAGCGGAGGCCCTTGAGCTTCTCAGGCTCGGCCTTCTTCATCTCGCCGCCGTGGCCGATGTCGGGCAGGTCGGCCCGCGGGTCCATGCTGGCGTAGGGGATGGCCCGCTTGTCTATGCGGATCATGTCGCCCTTGGTGCCGCCGCCGGCCGAGGGGTCGGTGGTGCAGGACATTTCAGCGGCCTCGCGGAGCTTGCGGTGGCCGAACGCCTCACGGGCCATCTCGATGAGCTGCTCCTGCGAGGCGTAGATTTCGCCCGCGAGGGCCAGCTCTTTGGTGAGGGGGGCGGTGCGCTCCTTGAGGTGCAGAGCGCGGCGGTAGTCGGGCGGCTTGAAGTGCCGCGGATTGTCCTCCTGCTGGAACGCGGTGAGCGAGTCGCTCATCACCTCGGGCAGGCGGAACTCCGCCTGCTCCATCACGGCGTCCTGGTTGTAGCCGCCCGAAGGCTGGCCGGTGTGGATTGGGGCGGTGGCGAGCTGGAGTTCCTGGATGGCCTTGGCCGTGTTGATGCTTTCAGCCATGGCCATTGCCTGCTGCATCTCGAGGGCGGCCTTGCCCGGCTCGTACTCCCTCACGAGGTCGAGGGCTTTGTGGAGTTTCTCCGTGGCGGCGGCGAGGACGGCCGCAGCGGCCTCGCGGACCTCCTTGGACAATTCCCCCTTCCCGCCGAGGAGGTTGAGGCCCTTCTGCGAGTTCAGAGCCGGCTCCATGCGTCCAGCCAGCTCGGTGCACTGGCTCTGGAACTCGCCGGTAGGGATCTTGCCGCGCTGCTGCTCGATGTGCCAGGCGGCGGCGGCCAGCAGGATGATGTCGGGCGTCCACAGGTAGTCCCAGTGCGGCAGGTCGGGGGCCGTGGGGGCAGCGGGCCACGACGCCGCCACTTCCAGGGGCATCAGCTTGATGAAAAAGAGGTCGGTCTTCGCGGCCTGCCCCTTCTGGTCGGTGATCTCCATGTAGTAAAAGACCATGTCGCCGATCTTGGGGGCGGGGCTGACCTTCTCCAGCTCGAAGACGTGTTCCACGCGGCCGTCGAGGAAGTTCCGGAAGTCCTTCTGGGCCGTGGGCGCCATGGCGAGGGGCATCGGCTCGGCCTTCCCGTCGCGGTAGTAACTGAGGTGGGCGACCGCGTCCTTGATCGCGAAGTCGTCGGTGACCTTCGCGGCGAACGTGATCTCGCAGAGGGGGTGAACGCTCATGTCCACCTTTGGCGCGACCATGGCGATGGCTGGCGGCTTGTCGGGCACGGCCTTGACGAAGAAGAAGTCGGGGAACTTGTAGGTCTCACCATAGATGTCGGCGATCTCGTAGGTGTAGGAGCCGTCCTTGCTCACGGTGAACGACGCGGTGACACCCTCCTCGGGCTTGGCCCCAGGCTTCATGGGCACGGCGGTGGCGCCGTCGAGCTTGAGCGTGCCGGCCTTGAGCGGGTTGTTGGCGACGACCCGCACGTCCACGCGCGTGCCCGCGAGAGCCGTCACGTCGCCGCTGGGGCCGAAGCTGCTCTGCGGGTCGCGTCCGAGATAGCTTGGGTAGTGATAGGTCAGCTCGATGCCGCGCACGGCGAGGGGGTCGTAGACCTTGATCTCGTACTTCTCGGAGGCCTGGCCGCAGGCGGCGACGTGGTAGGTGAAGGACTCATTGATGTCGCGGAAGGGCAGGCGGAAGCCGAAGCGGGCCTGGTCCTTCTCCATCTCGACCGCGTGCTCCCTGCCCTCTGCCCCAGCGAACTGGTAGTGGAAGACGGGCGGGATGAGCGGGTCGCGCGAGAGCGTAGCCGTGAACTCGATGCCCTTGCCGCGCAGGAGGGTCATGCCCCTGGGCAGGACGTTGATCTCGATGGGGCGGTTGACGAAGCGCTCGTGGGCGATGCGGGCCTCCTGCTCCAGGCGGGCCTCCTCGCGCTCGCGGCGGAGGGACTCCCACGGGACGAGGATGCGCTCGCCCTTCGCCCGCGTGTACTGCGGGAAGGTGATGCTGGTGAGGGCGAAGACGGCCAGGAGCGCGGCCGCGGCCGCCAGGTGCTTGCGCAGCCGGCCCAGGTTGGCGAACGCACGGGAATTCGTCTTGTCTATGCGGCGAACAGCGTCGCCCACGAGGAGCGTGGCGATGAAGCCGGAGAGGCCGGCCTTGGGCTTCCGCTGGCATTCGAGGGCGGAGATGACCGAGCCTTCGGCCTGGCGTGAGCGCTCCTCGATGTAGAGGGCGATCTGCTCGTCCGGGATCCGCCGGAGGAGCGGGGCCACGACCCGCCGCACGAAGACCGCCACGAGCAAGGCCAGCGCCACACTCAGCATGCCGAGGCGGATTATGCCGCTGAAGCCGTAGATCGCATCCGCCAGCATGAACACGAGGAACAGCCCGAGGGCCTCGGTGGCGACCACGAGCGCCCCGTCGAGAGCCGCCGCCGCCTTCCACCGCCGGCGCACTCTGGCCAGACGCCGCCTGAAGGCTTGGGGATCGTTCTGCATGGCTGTGCCTCCAATGGATAGGACCTATAGGACGCATAGGACCTATTCGACACAGGGTCAGGCCCTGCCGATTCGCGTGGCCAGGAACATCTCCCCCGTCAGGGCCACGAGCACCGCGAGCAGGAGGTAGCGCCAGAGCTTCTGGCGGTTCTCCAGCCGCTCGCGAGCCGTGGCCTTGGCCACGACCGACACGGCTCCGGGCGCGCTCTCGCCCTCCAGCGCGGGCCCCTTCTGCACCGTGCTGAGCAACAGCTTCATGTCCAGGGGCCGGAGGTCCGGCTCCCTTGGATCGAGGTTCGCAGCGAAGCGGGCGCTCCCGCCCTCATAGGCCAGCTCGTAGATGCCCGGCTTCTCCGGTGCGAAGCTCACGGCGGCGCCGGAAGGCGACTTCCTCACGTCGGCTGGCTTCTCCCATTCTACCACACCGGCCTGGTCCGCGAGGCGGCGAAGTGTCGCTGCCCCTCCCTTCGGGGTCACATCTTCATTTAGCGCTTTGCCGCCAAGTGCGAAATGAAGAGGTGACCCCAGTGCGTGGGCGATCTCCTCGCCCACCGCGAAGTTCCGCACGCTGCCCGTCCGCCGCGCGCACAGCCGCTTTGTCACCTGATGCACGAACGGCACGAACACGCTCTTCAGGCACAGCGTGTTCCACTCCATGTCCAGCGACGTCACCAGGAGGAGCGACTTGCCCTTCGCCCCTTGCTCGAAGACCCGCTCGAGGAGCACGGGATGGGCGTCCTTGTTGCTGAACCGCGCAGGCACCTCGGCCCGCAACGAGTGGCTGACGAGGAAGTACTGCGTGAACTCGGCGAGCGAGAAGTCGCCGGTGTGGGGCTGGGCGAACTCGGCGAAGATCTCGTGCCGCAGGTCCACCTGGTTGATGACCACCGGCGGTTCGCCTTCGGCCATCGCCCGCCGCACGAGGGTGCAGGGGGCCAGGTCGCCAAACGTCTTGTTGAACTCCTCGGGCACGACCTTGGAACCGCAGATGAGGCCGATGCCGCCGCCTGCCGCGACAAAGCGCCCCAGCGGCGACTCGAGCCCCGCGCCCGCCGTGACCTCGGCCGGCAGGTTCGACACGTTCAGGAACAGAGCGACATCCACGCCTTCGAGGTCCGAAGCCCTCATCTCGCCGGGCGCCACCTCACGGACCTCGAAGGGGCTGACAACGCCCTCCACCTCGGGCACGAGCGCCGCCTTCACGAACAACCCGTCGTTCAGCACCGCACGCTCCGCCCGGTCGGCATTGACCAGCAGCACGTGCACACGCGGCGTCACGTGGATGCAGAAGTACGCCACGTTGTCCTGCGGCAGGTCGTCCTCGGCCCTCACGGCGATGCTGCCCACCACGTCGCCTGGCTCGGTGAACTTGTGGCGGAAGCGGACGGGGGCCTCCTCGCCGGGGCGGAGGTTGACGGTGAGGCTCCCCTTCTCCTCGCCGTTGACCCGAAAGGTCACGAGGGCATCGCTCAGCGGCTTGTCCGTGAGGTTATGCACCGTGGCGGAGATGACCTCGACGAACCCGCCGGCGACCACGAGCCGGGGCACGGCGACCCGCCCGACGAAGACGTTCTGCACCGGCTTCTGCGCCACGTTCCGCAGGCTCAGCCCGATGCCAGGGGCAAGCGTCCAGTCGCCGGGGCTCTTCCATGCACTCTCCTGGAAGTCGCCGATGAGGACGATGCGCCGCGCCGCCTCGTTGCGGTCGGCCCGCGTGAGCGTCTGGTTGGCTTGCCGCAAGGCGAGGGCGAGGTTCGTGCCGCGCCAAGTCGGCTGAATGGCCCGAATCGTCTCCTCGGCCTGCGGGAGGGTGGAGCCGATGGGGCACAGTTCATCGTATTGCGACGAGTAGGCGGCCACGCCCACCTTGGCGGCGGGGTCGGCCTCGTGGAGGAGCTTCAGGCCCTCCTGCTTCGCGCGCTCCAGGCGGCCCTCGGCCTGCATCGAGTACGAGTTGTCAACGAGCACCAGGACGGCCTCCTCACCGAGGGCCGTCCTCCCGCCCACCTGCCCCTCCACCGGCCGCTCGAAGAACGGCCTGGCAAACGCGAAGGCCAGGATGGCGAGCGCCAGCGCCCGCAGGAGCACGAGGAGAAACTCCTCGAACCGCCGCCGGTGCACGACGCGGTGCGAGGTCTTCTTCAGGAACCGCAGGGAGCCGAAGACCACCTGCTGCACCCGCCGACGCTGGACGAGGTGGATGATGACGGGGATCAGCGCCGTGGCGGTGGCTGCCAGGAACAGGACGTTGAGGAAACCCATCGGGCCTCTCGTTCTCGCAATCCGTAATGCGTAATCCGTAATCCGTAACAAGAGAGGAGCAGAGCGCCGACCAGTTTGTCCTTCTCTGGTTACGGATTACGAATTACGGATTACGGACCTCATCACACACGCCTCAGAACCGTCGACTCCGTTGGAACAGGTATTCCGAGAGCGCCAGCTCCAGCGGGGTGGACGTGTCGAAGAGCCGATAGTCCACCTTCAGCTCGGCACAGCCCTCCCGATAGGCGTCCAGAAAGCGGTTCAGCTCGGCGAGGTACTGCTTCCGCACGGCGTCGGGCGCGGTCAGCAGCCGCTCGTTGGTCTCGGGGTCCACGAACTCCGTCATGCGGTCGAAGGGGAACTCCAGCTCCGCCTTGTCCATCACGTGGAAGACGATGACGTCGTTGCCGAGGAACTTGAAGTGCTGGAGTCCGCTGAGGACGGCGTCGGGCTCGTCGTAGAGGTCGGAGATGAGGATGATGAGTCCGCGCTTCTTGATGCCCTCGGCGAGGTCGTGGAGGGGCTTGCCCGTCTCCGTGGCGCCGCCGGGCTTCAGGCCCTCCAGCTCGGCCAGCATCAGGTGGAGATGGGGCATGCGGCTCCGCGGCGGCAGCAGCGTGCGAATCTCCGTGTCGAAGAGCACCAGGCCCGTGGCATCGCGTTGCATCATCATGAAGTAGGCGAGCGAGGCGGCGAGGTAGGAGCCGTATTCGAGCTTGGTGAGCCGGCCCGAGCCGTAGCCCATCGAGGCGCTCTTGTCGAGCACCACGGTGCAGGCGAGATTCGTCTCCTCCTCGAACTGCTTGATGTAGAAGCGGTCGGTCTTCCCGTAGACCTTCCAGTCGAGGTGGCGGATCTCGTCGCCGGGCACGTATTGGCGGTACTCGGCGAACTCGACGGAAAAGCCGCGGTACGGGCTGCGGTGCAGGCCCAGCACGAAGCCCTCGACCACTGTCTTCGCCAGCAACTGCATGTCGCTGATGCGGGACAGCGTGTCGAAGTCGAGATAGCGGAAGGTTGTTTCCTGCTGTTCTGGCATGGATTACAGCCCGGAGGCCGGCTTGGGCACGGTCTCCAAGAGGCGCTGGATGATCTGCTCGGACTTGATTCGTGCGGCCTCGGCCTTGAAGTTGGTGATGATGCGATGGCGGAGCACGGGCAGGGCCACGGCCTCGACGTCGCCGACCGACACGCCGAAGCGGCCGCTGAGGACGGCTCGGGCCTTGCCCGCGAGCACCAGGTAGTGGCTGGCCCGCAGGCTCGCGCCCCAGGTCACGTAGTCCCGCACGAAGTCAGGCGCGCCCCCGCTCCGAGGCCGGCTCATCGCCACGAGCCGTACGGCGTAGCGCGCCACGGGGTCGGCCACGGGGATCTCCCGCACCACGTGCTGGTAGCCCAGCAACTCCTCGCGGTGCATCACGCAGTCGAGCTTCTCCCGCCGCCGGCTCGTCGTCTGCCCGACGATTTCAATCTCCTCCGCCCGCTTCGGGTAGCCGATGATGATGCTGAACATGAAGCGGTCCTGCTGGATGGCGGGCAGCGGGTAGGTGCCCTCCTGCTCGATGGGGTTCTGCGTGGCCAGCACGAAGAAGGGCCGCTGGAGGGGGTAGGTGACGCCGCCCACGCTCACCTGCCGCTCCTGCATGGCCTCGAGGAGCGCGGCCTGCGTCTTCGGCGGCGTGCGGTTGATCTCGTCGGCCAGGATGATATTGGCGAAGATCGGGCCGCGGAGGAACTTCATCGTGCGCTTGTGCGTCGCACGGTCCTCCTCGAGGATTTCCGTGCCCGTGATGTCGGAGGGCATGAGGTCGGGGGTGAACTGGATGCGGCGGAAGCTCAGGTCGAGGGCCTCGCCCAGGCTCATGATGAGCAGGGTCTTGGCCAGGCCAGGCACGCCCGTGATCAGGCAGTGGCCGCCGGCGAAGAACGACAGGAGCACCTGGTCCACCACCTCGTCCTGGCCGACGATGACGCGGCGGATCTGCTGGAGGACCCGCTCGCGCCCCTCCTTGAGCTTCTCGAGCATCTCGGCCGCCCGCGCCTCATTCAGCTCCGCTGCCACCTGCGCTGCTTCGCTCACCGGAACCCCCTCATTGGTCTTGTCACGCGTCACGGGTCACGCGTCACGCATGGCCTTCGTCAAGCGCCCGATCACATCCTCCACCGTCACCTTATCCACGTCGGCTCGGAAGTTGAGGCCGATGCGGTGCCTCATCACGGGGGCGACGACGCCGCGAATGTCGTCGGGCTCGACGGTCATCCGGCCCGCCATCGCCGCGCCCGCCTTGGCGCCCAGGACGATGAACTGGCTGGCCCGCACGCCCGCGCCCCACTCGACGTATTCCTTGACGAAGTCGGGGGCGCTCTGGTTCTCGGGCCGCGAGGCCGACACCAGGTCCACGATCCCCTCGATCACCTCCTGCGGCACCTCGACCTTCAGAATCAGGTCCTGATAGGCCAACAGGTCCTCCTTCTCCATGATCGGACCCAGCTCGACCTCGCCCGTGCCGGTGGAGACCTTGATGGCCGTCACCTCGTCGTCCTCGCCCAGGTAGTCCATCAGGACGCTGAACATGAAGCGGTCCTGCTGAGCCTCAGGGAGAGGATAGGTGCCCTCCTCCTCGAAGGGGATCTGGGTGGCGAGGACGAAGGTGGGCTGCTCGAGGGGATACGTCTTGCCGCCGATGGTCACCTGCCGCTCCTGCATGGTCTCGAGCAGCGCGGCCTGGGTCTTCGGCGGGGTGCGGTTGATCTCGTCGGCCATCACGATGTTGGCGAAGACCGGGCCGCGGACGAACTTCAGCTCGCGCCGTCCCGTCGCCATGTCCTCCTCGAGGATCTCCGTGCCCGTGATGTCCGACGGCATCAGGTCGGGGGTGAACTGGATGCGCTTGAACGACAGGCGCATCAGCCGCGCCAGCGAGGAGACCAGGAGCGTCTTGGCCACGCCCGGCACGCCGGTGAGCATGCAGTGGCCGCCGGCGAAGAACGCCGTGAGCACCTGGTGCATCGCCTCGTCCTGGCCCACGATCACCCGCTTGAGCTGGGAGACGATGTGGCTCGCCTGCTCCCGCAGTCGCTCGGCACCGACTTCTGGACCGGCCATTCGCGCCCTCCGATTGTGGCCCCACCCTGCGCCTGTCCCTCCGACAGCCCATAGTAGGGGGTTGCTCCCCGGATTTCAAGTCCACCCGGCCGACGTCGGGGGGGGGCGCGGCAGGTGGTGGGGTTGGGGCGAGCCCCTACGACCCCGATTGCCCGACGCCGCTCCGACCGGCGACGGGGGCATCGAGTCTCCGGTCCAGCAGATGCTTCCATTCCCACGTGCCGGTCCAGGTGCGCTTGGGCGGGCCGCTGGGCCGCTTCTCGGTCTGCCACAGCTTGGTGTGGTACGCGGCGCGGAGGCGGTCCCGGGCGAGGTGGACGACGAAGAAGCCGTTCTCCGTCTGCCCGGTGTTGATGCAGGTGAGGGGCTTGGTTTGGCCCTCCGGCTTCCAGTCGCGCAGGCCGGTGCCGGTGTGCCCGTAGAGGTAGAGGACGACGGTGTAGGGCCGGGCGACGTCGTAGACGGCCTGCCAGTCCTCCGGGTGCCACCAGTTGGTGTCGAAGCCGCAGTGGCTCACGAGCACCACGGGCCGGCCGCTCGTGCCGACGTGGGCGGCGAGATCCGCCTTGAGGAACGCCAGCGCCCCTTGCGGGTCATGGTAGTCGGGGGAATACTTGATGCCCGCGTGCTGGCGGTCTGCGGGGTAGATGTTCAGTTGCACGAGGTGCACGTCGTCCCAGTCCCATGAGTAGTGGAGGCCGTTGTCGGAGAGATTGGCCAGCCAGCCCTTGGCCTTGCGCTGGGCGTTGCGTTTCCTCAGCTCGGCCTGGAAGCTGAAGCCGTGGCGCTCGCGGCCGGCAGGCGGGCCGTCGTGGTTGCCCCAGCCCTCGAAGACGCGGAACTTCAGCAGCCCGTCGGTGCCGTCGAGGCCGAAGTCGGCGACGAAGTGCTTGAACTGCTCCGGCCCCTGGCTCTTGCCCTCGAGAAGGCGGTCGCCGTCGTCGAGCACGTCGCCGAGCACGACGACCCCGCGCGGCGCGCGGATCGCGCCGCCGCCGAGGCGCTCCGGCCACGGGACGTTAGCGACCTCGTTCATGTGCCGCAGCGTGTCGCGGACGCGCTCGTTGCGGTCCTCGTTCTCGAAGGCGTCGTAATGTACGTCCGAAGTGGCGAGGAAGGTCACGTCCCTCGCTGGCCGGCTCGTGGGCGCGCTGGCCTCTGCGGCCCCCACCCGGCTGACCAGGCATAGCAGCGCCACGGTCACGAGCAGTCGCGTTCTTCGCATCTGCGGTCTCTCCTGGGTTCTCGCGTTTGGCGCCGGCCGAGTTGGCTGGCCTGCCTACTTCCGCGAGGCATCGAGAGCAGCGGCCAGTTCCGCAAGCGCCTTCAGCCCGGATTCCTCGGCCGCGCGCGCCGCCTTGAGCGCCTCGATGGCCTTCGCGCGCCGCGCGGCGTCGCGGAGGCGCTCGTCCATGCCCCTCGTGTCGTCAACCTTGAACGGGAAGGTCTTGGCGACAGCCCCAAGCTGCTCGGAGACGACCTTGTAGCGTGCGATCGCCTCGTCGAGGAGCAGCGCGAGCTTGGGGTCGGCGAGGCGCTTCCTGGCCTCCTCGAGGAAGGCGACGGCGTAGCGGCGGCACTCGGCCCAGCACTGGGCGTTGTAGGCATTGCCGAAGCCGATCACCTTGTCTTCCGCAACGAGCCTATCGTCGGCGAGCGCCTTGATCCACGTGTCGTAGCCGGAGAGGCCCGTGTGCCATTTCTCGTTCGAGTGTTTGCCGGCGCCGTGTTCGAGCGCGAAGCGTAGCGCCTCGCGGACGACCGTGCGGTCGTCGGACGCCTTGCCCGTTCTGACGACGGCGACGACGGCCCAGCCAATCCCCGTGTCGCCGAGCTTCGCGTGGTGCGTCTTGCCCGGCTGGCCGAACTTGTCGAACAGGTAGTTGCCCTCCGCGTCGTAGCCCTGGATCACGTACCATTCGGGCACATCGAGCTCCCAGCCGTAGCAGGGCGTTCCTGCGTCAATGGCCTCGCAGGTCTTGCGCCAGATCGCCTCGCGCTTCTCCGCGATTCCCTTCTCCGACTTGCCTCCGTGGTGGCGTTCGACCACGAGGCCGACATTGGCTGCGAAGGCGTCGCACCTCTCGGACGGCCAAGCCGTGGGGCCGCTGGGGCAGATGACCTCGTGGACGTTGAGCGCGAAGGCGTGGCCACAGCCGCCGTAGATCCAGGCGGGCGGGGCCTCGCTCTTCAGGAACTCGGCGCAGCCGATCAGGCTGCCCATGTGGGTGATCCACATTGGCTTCTGCTTCAGGCCGTCGAGGCGCTTCTCCGCGGCGGGGCCGGGGGTTCCCGTTCCGCCCTTCGCGCCCTCCGCGGCCAGAGCCTTCTCGACCTCGGCGATGCCGGCGGCGTAGGCGTCGCGAGCCTGCGTCAGGAGGGCGGCGGCCGCGGTGTTGCGCTTCGGGTCGGGGCCTTCGGGCGAGTTCCACCAGAGCAGCTTCTCACCCTTCGCCAGCGCCTCGGCCTCGGCCTGGAAGTGGTCGGCGGCACGCCTCAGGTGGTCGGCCATCGCCGGGTGCTTCGGCGCGGTCTCGCGGAGGAAGCCGGCCGCGGCGGCGTGGGTGCTGCGGTAGACGCCGTAGCAGTAGGCGTCGCCCACCTCGCGCTTCTTGTCGGGCTTGCCGAAGTCGCGGATCCAGCGGTCGTAGCAGGCGAGGCCGGCGAGCATCACCCACTTCTCGCCGCCCAGCTTGTCCACGTTTTTCTGGTCGCGCGCGTGGCGGACGGCTTCCCGGAGCGCAGCAACCTCGGCCTTGGGGGCGTCGAACTCGCCCGTCTTGCGGCTGATGAGGAGCACGCCCGCCGGGCAGCAGATGTCGCCGCACTGGCCGGTGCGCATCTCGTCCTCGGCGGCGAACGGCTTGTCGTTGCCGGCGTAGGAGCCGCGGCCGAGGAACTGCTTCTTCTCGGCATCGTAGCCGTAAACGACGTCCCACTCGGCGTTCGTGAAAGCGTGCCACACGAGGGCGGCGCGGCCGGCGTCAATCTCCTGCTTCACGCGGGCGACGGCCTTGCGCGTCGCTTCCTTCAGGGCCTCGCCCTCGCCCTCGATCTTGACGTGCTCGAGTTCGTAGCCGAGCAGGCGCAGCAGGTCTTGCGGCCACATGGCGTTCTCGCACGTCGGCGCGCACGGGCAGATGCCGCCGATGCGGAAGGCCGAGCCGGAGATGCCCTGAATGTAGTCGGGCGAGTAGCGCTCACCGCGGGAGGCCAGGATGAGGCGCACGCCCTCGAACATGGGGTCGATCACGCGATAGGGCTCGATGCCCTCGATCCACGCCTTGCTGCCGTCGCGACGGACCTTCCCCATGGGTTCCTCCTTGCGCGCAAGCGTCGAATCACCGGATGCGGAAGAACTCCCTTTCGAGCTGGGTCTGGGGACCTCCGAGCAGCCGAGGCCCAGGCACAGCGCCATGCAGGCAACCCTGGTGCCGCACCTCGCCCACGCGCCACGCGCGCTGTCCATCGTGCCTGCCTCGGTTGCTGGCCATGCTCCGGGGGCGCTCGGCACCCTCAACGCGTGCCCTCGCCCGCCATGCAGACGACGCGACCGTTCTCGAGGGAGAGGAACAGCCGGCCGCCGGCGGCGGCCATGCCGTCGAGGACGGGCGGCGAATCGAGCGGGCACCGCGCCAGTTCGGCGCCGTCCGAGGCGGCGACGGACAGGAGCAGCGCTCCCCGGCCCTCGCCACGTGCCGACGGGCCCCCGGCCGCGTCGGCGGCAGGGCCGGCGATGAAGAGCACTTTGCCGGCCAGGACCATCGCCCGAACCTGGATCGCCAGGGGCTTCGCCCACTGCTCTTTGGCCTCGCCCTGCTTCAGGGCGAAGAGCCGGTACGGCCCGTCCTCCAACTGGTTCGACCAATGGATGCCCCTCCGCCCGTACCCATAGACCATCGGCCCGTCGAAGACCAGGAGCCTGCCATAGACGAGGCTCCTGTCGCGCCCGCTGCACCCGGTGGCCAGCGAGCACTGCGTGCCGAAGATCCAGTAGGAGCGGTGGGGCCACGTGTCGTCGAGGAAGCCTGTGAGCGTGAGCAGGTGGGGGTTCCCCTTCGGCTGCACGGCGCCGCGCGGATCGAAGACCATGTCCCGCAGGTACACGTGCCGGTCGTCGCTCGTCAGGATGTCGGCGAGCGTGCCCGGCATATTGCAGGGCCCGTAGTGCTTGGGCTGCCTGCCCGTCTTGGGGTCAGGACTGTAGATCGGCGTTGTGGAGAGAATCCTGCCGGTTTCGGGCTGCACCCGGCAGAGGTCAATCCCGCCGTCCAGATAGGAGGATCTGCCCGCCGTGAGATAGGCGGCGCCGTCCTGGACGAGAATGCTTCCGAAGAGGGGGGATGGGGACTCGAGCTGGCCGCAGACGACGACCCGCCGGCTGTCGCGCGCGGCGCGCAGGCGCCAGGCCAGCGCGCCGTCCGACGCGCGCACGCTGTACGCGTGGCCGTCGCGGCAGCCGAAGATCGCGCTGCCCCCATGGATGGTGGGCGGGGAGTCCACGCGAGCGCCCGCCGTGAACTGCCATGCCGGCTGGCCGGAACCGGCGTTCAGCGCGCACACGCGGTGCTCGTCCACGGCGGCCACGAACACCTTGCCCTCGGCGACCGTGGGGCTGCTGAGCCTGCCGCCAAGGTCCGCCTGCCACGTGCAGTGCAGGGCGGCAGGCACCGCGGCCCGCGTGGAGCCGCTCCGCTGGGCGTCGTGGCGGTACGTGGGCCATTCCTCTTCACTGCCGACTGCCGACTGCCCTCTGCCGACCGCCTCGTAGGCGGGGCCTTGCTCGAGCGGCGGGCCAGCCGCCTCTCCCGTCGAGGACTCGGCGGAGGCGGGCGCGAGGGCATGGAAGCCGCTCAACTTGGCGGCGATGTAGCAGCCGCACGCGTGCGGTGGCGCGTAGAGGAGGCCGTTGCACGGCATCACCCCATAGCGGCACACGCCGCGCACCCAACTGTTCCACAGCACGTCGCCCGTCTGGAGATTGATGAACTCGACGCCTCGCCTGCCGCCGAGGATATA
>Ga0307380_10000582_pt1 | contig 56316 bp, 42 predicted proteins | sample UN3MG_FD_202239 | JGI IMG/M metagenome (GOLD analysis project Ga0307380, IMG submission 202239) | Soil microbial communities from Risofladan, Vaasa, Finland - UN-3 | ecosystem: Environmental > Terrestrial > Soil > Coastal area > Acid sulfate soil | place: Finland: Risofladan, Vaasa | collected... | reverse complement strand
AGGACGCGATCCGCGCCGACCTGCGCAAGGCCCTTGAAAGCACCAAAGGATGTATCGTCGAAGTGATCATGAAGGACAACCACACCATCGGCAAGCGTCCGGAGAACGTGGTCCGCTGGTGCCGGATCGCGAAGGAAGAAGCAGAACGAGTGATGGGGTGACAAGGTGACAAGGTGACGGGGTGAGGCGCGCTCGGCGAAGGTCTCCTGACGTCGCCGAGACCGCGGACCGCAGGTCTCCTTGGATTTGGAGACAATCGGTCGGGCCCCGTGCGGGGTCGAGAGACCCGCGCACGGCGCGGTCGGACCCTGGGTGACGGGGTGACGGCGTGAAAGAATGACGGCGTGACTGGCCGAGGGGCGCGAGGTGGGAGTGTCGATGCCCGTGCGCTTTCAAGAGTCCCATTGTGCCTATCTAGCCGGCGAAGGCATGTCCGACCCTCACCCCCACACCTTGTCACCCCGTCACCTTGTCACCCCGTCACCTTGTCACCCCGTCACCTTGTCACCCCCTCACCCCGTCCGCCCCTCACCCCCTCACCCCCTCACCTCCGCCCCTGGACAACGACGAAGGAGCCTCCCATGAAACTCGGCCTCGATTCTTACTCGACGCGCAACTCGGGACTCGATCCCGTCGGGGTCCTCAGCCTGGCAAAGGACCTCGGGCTTGCGGGCGTGCTGTTTGAGCTCTCACCGTTCACGTCGTTTGCGGAGAGCGATCTCCACGCCGTGCGCCGGTTCGCCGACGAGAACGGGCTCTACGTCGAGCTGGGCATGGGCTCGCTGTTCCGCTGGCATCCGATGGCCGAGAAGGGCAGGGCGCTATTGGCCGAGGCGGGCTGCGATACGTCGGTCTCCGACGCGGAGATCGTCATCCACCACCTCGACGTAGCCAAGCGGCTCGGCTCGCCGCTCTTGCGATGCGTGGCCGGCAATCTCTTCACCCGCGACGAGGGCCACGACATGGCCGCCCTGGCCGACCACGCCGTGGCCGTCCTCCGCGAGGCCTGCGACGCCGCCGAGTTGATGGGTCTGAAGATCGCCATGGAGAACCACGCCGATTTCACGGTGCGCGAGCTGGCTTCGATCCACGCCCGGGTGGGCAGCCCGGCCTTCGGGTTCACCCTCGACACGGCCAACCTGGCGTTCGATCTCGACGAGCCGCTGAGGCTCGCCAGGATCATGGCCCCCTACTCCCTGACCACGCACTTCAAGAACTACCGGATCCTCCGCACCCAGCGCGGGCTCGCGCTGGGCAATTGTGCCCTGGGCGACGGAGAGATCGACGTCGTCGCGATCGCCGAGATCCTCGCCGAGCATCGCCCCGAGGCGAACCTGAACATCGAGATCCACTCCCAGTTCGCCCCGTTCAAGCTCGACCTGCTCGACCGCACGTTCTTCCGGCGCCATCCGTCGCCGCCGGGCGACGGGCTTTCCTGGTACCTGACCCGAGCCTGGGAGAAACCGCTCCCCGAGACCGAGCCGGACAACCTGCCCGACGGCGAAAAGTCCTGGGAGCTGGAATACGAGCACCTCAAGCAATCGGTGGCGTGGGCGAAGGAGCATCTCGCGCACGTCCTGTGCCAATAGCTCAGATTGGAGGCAGTCAGCCATCCCCTCTCCGCTCGCTTTCCGTGAGAAACGCCCGTCGCTGAGGGCTGATTGCTGAAAGCTGGAAACAAGGATACCCTGTTGCACGGGCCGTTCGGCCCAGGACAGCCCGCTGCGTGCACATTGAGAAGAAACAAGGAGCAAGACCGTGGCCATCCAAAAGGTCTCGGCCGGCGGACGCAAAGAGGTCCGCATCGGCCTGCTCGGCTGTGGCTTCATGGGCAAGTGCCACACGAACGCCTACAAGAAGATCCCCTACATCTACGCCGACGCGGGCGTCATGCCCCGGCTCCTCGTCCTCTGCGACCAGAACGACCGGATCGTCGAGCGCGAGGCGGCCCGGTACGGCTACGAGGATTGCACGACCGACTGGAACGAGATGGTCGGCGACGAGCGGATCGACGTGGTCGACAACTGCGGGCCCGACCCCGTCCATCCCGCCCCCTGCATCGCCGCGTTGGAGGCCGGCAAGCACGTGATCTGCGAGAAGCCGATGGCCATCTCCGTCGACGACGCCCGGCGGATGCGCGACGCCGCGGCCAAAGCCCCCGGCAAGGCGATGTGTACGTTCAACTACCGCTTCATGCCCGCCGTGCGATTGGCCAAGGACATGATCGACGGCGGCGAGCTGGGCCGCGTCTACCAGGTCCGGGCCAACTATCTCCAGATGGCCGGACACGACCCGTCGCTCACGCCGGACGAGGCGTGGTACTCCGCGTGGCCCCACTCGGGCGGGCTCCAGGGCATCGGCAGCCACGCCATCGACCAGTGCCGGTTCCTGGTCGGCGAGATCGCGAGCGTCTCTGCCCACGTACGCACGTTCAACGCCGGTCGGGACGTCGCCAGCGCTGGCGACCCAAACGCCAAGGCCGACGAAGGGACCGCCGCCCTCCTGGAATTCGACAGCGGCGCGATCGGCGTCGTCGAGTCCTCCGTCGTGGCCACGGGCCGCCGCAACTACCTCTCCTGGGAGATCAACGCCGCCAAGGGCTCGCTCCGCTGGGACCTGGAACACCCCAACAGCCTGTTCGCCTGCATCGAAGGCCCCGGAGGGCAATCCCGCCTCGGCTTCAGCGAAATCTCCGTGACCGAGGCCGACCATCCCTACGTCGGCCCTTGGTGGCCCCACGGCCACAACATCGGCTGGGAGCACGGCCACATCATCGAGAAGTTCCACTTCCTCGACGCCGTGGCCAACAACAAGGAGATGTGCCCCTTCAACGCCACCTTCGAAGACGGCTACCGCGTGGCCGCGATCATCGACGCGATGCGCAGGTCGAGCGACTCGGGCCGGCGAATTGAGTTGGGTTTCTGACGCCGCGCAAAGAGGAATCACGCATCCCGAAGAAATGCGTACCGGCGCGCGCCCCTTTCCATTGACGCGCCCGGATGGCGGAAGGTCACTCGAAGAGCGAGACTTCCTCGCGCGCCGCGGTCCTCGTGGTCTGTCCACCTCGACTTTGCACGTTGGGTGCCACTGCTGGCTTGCCCAGCAGTGCCGGAAGCACGGTTGGACAAGCCAACCGTGGCACCCGTAGATTCAACTTGGACGGATCACCAAGGCATCGGTTCCACATTTCCGAACTTCTGCCGCCAGGCCGAAACCGCGAACGCGGGGGCGCGAACCGGTGTCTTGGTGACACGGAAGAAGTCACGAGGGCACGCCCCACGCCCCATGCGAAATGGGTGCCGGGCGGGCGGCTCGCGCGCCACCCCTCTCGATGGGGGCCGTTGTTGGGGAGCACCCACCGGGGCCGCACGCGCTGGTCCGTCGGCGGCCGATCCGGCCTCCCTCAGGGCCGCGGGCTCCGCTACAATGCCCTATCTTGGCCGGGACCAACCGCTCAGCACGTAGCAGGCTTCCCGCCTGTGGGACCTCGATTCATACGGAACCCCCATGACGAAGCGACGGATTCTCGTCACCAGCGCCTTGCCGTACGCAAACGGCCACATCCACATCGGCCACCTGGTCGAGTATCTCCAGACGGACGTCTGGGTCCGCTTCCAGAAGCTGCGGGGCCACCGGTGCGTCTACATGTGTGCCGACGACACCCACGGCACGGCGATCATGATCGGCGCCCAGAACCAGGGGATTTCCGAGGAGGAGCTGATCGGCCGGATGCAGGAGGCCCACGTGCGGGACTTCGCCGGGTTCGACGTCGAGTTCGACAACTACGGCAGCACCCACAGCCCGGAGAACCGGGAGTTCTGCGCTGAGATTTGGACGGCCTTGCGCGAGGCGGGACTGGTCGTCGAGAAGGAGGTCTCGCAGCTCTACGACCCGGAGAAGCAGACCTTCCTGGCGGATCGGCAGGTGAAAGGGACTTGTCCGAAGTGCAAGGCTCCCGACCAGTACGGCGACAACTGCGACCGTTGCGGGGCCACCTACGGCCCCAGCGACTTGATCGACCCGGTGAGCGTGTTCTCGGGCGTGACGCCCGAAGTGCGCAGCGCCGAGCATTTGTTCGTGCAGATCGAGCAGCTCCACGGCTTTTTGGAGAACTGGACCCAGAAGGGCGACCACGTCCAGCCGGAGATCGCCAATTACCTGGCGGGTCACTTCCTGAGCGAGCCGCTCCGCGATTGGGACGTATCCCGTCCGGCCCCCTACTTCGGGTTCGAAATCCCCGACTCGCCCGGCGACTACTGGTACGTCTGGTTCGACGCCCCCGTCGGCTACATGGCCTCGACGATGCAGTGGTGCAAGCGCGAAGGCGAAGAGTTCGACGCCTGGTGGCGGAGCGACGCGACCGAGATCCACCACTTCATCGGCAAGGACATCACCTACTTCCACACGCTGTTCTGGCCGGCGATGCTCCGGTCGGCATCGTTCAGCCTGCCCACGAAGGTCCACATCCACGGCTTCCTGACCGTCGACGGGGGGAAGATGTCGAAGTCGAAAGGAACGTTCGTCCAGGCCTCGACGTACCTGAAGCATCTCGACCCGTCGTACCTCCGGTACTACTACGCGGCCAAGCTCGGACCGGGGGTGGACGACCTCGACCTGAACTTGGAGGAGTTCGTCGCCAAGGTCAATTCCGACCTGGTGGGCAACGTGGTCAACCTGGCCAGCCGCACCGCGCGCTTCGTGCAGGGCTCCGAGCTTGCGGCAGCGTATCCCGACGACGGCGGCCTGTTCGCCCAAGCGGCCGAGGACGGCGACGCCATCGCCGAGTCGTACGAGAACTGCGACTACAATCGGGCGATGCGACAGATCCTCGAAGCCGGAGACCGGGCCAACCGGTTCGTCGAGCGGGCGGCGCCCTGGAACCTGGCCAAAGATCCGGACAAGGCGGCCGAGCTGCGGGACGTCTGCACCATCGGCTTGAACCTGTTCCGCCAGTTGGCCGTCTATCTGGCGCCGGTGCTTCCGCGCCTGGCCCAGCAGACCGGCGAGCTGTTGGGCCAGCCCATCGAGCGGTGGGACGAGTCGAAGAAGCCGGTCGTGGGAAGGCCCGTCTGCCGGTTCGAGCACATGATGAAGCGAGTCCGCCGCGAGCAGGTCGACGCGATGATCGCCGAGAGCCGGGAGCCGGAGCCGGCCGCCGAGGCGGCCGAACAGGAGTCGGAGCAAGCCCGGTGGGAGGATAGCGGCCAGCCGCTGGAGGCCGAGCCGCTCTGCGCCACGGTCTCGTTCGACGACTTCATGAAGGTCGATCTTCGCATCGCCCGCGTCGTCGAGGCCGAAGACGTGCCCGAGGCCAAGAAGCTCTTGAAGCTCACGCTGAGCCTGGGCGGGGGGCACACGCAGACCGTGTTTGCGGGGATCAAAGGGGTGTACGAGCCCGAGGAGATCCTCGGCCAACTCGTGGTCTGCGCGGCCAATCTTGCCCCGCGGAAGATGAAGTTCGGCACCAGCGAAGGGATGATCCTGGCCTCCGGCCCCGGCGGCCAAGAGATCTTTCTGCTCTCGCCCGACGAAGGCGCGAAGCCCGGCCAGCGGGTGCATTAGAAGACGGGTGGGTCTCACCCGAGTTGTTGCCGCCCAGGTGGCATGCGCGCAAAAAATGCCGGGGAAGCCGGGCGCGGGTTGCGGCGGACAACCCCCACCCGGCGCCCCGGCCGAATGGCGCACATCGAGTCCGGCCGGCCCGTCAGTGCCAGGCCCGGCTTCGCGCCGCGACCGGTCTCTATCGGTCAGCTTTGATTGGTTGAGTGCGCGACGCTCGCTACTGGGGCCGCTGGGGGGGCGGCGCCTGAGGCGGCCCTGCCATGAGACCCGGCCGGACCCGCTTCTGGACGTCGATCTCCAGCACGCCGAACGTGGCCTCGTGCCGCTGGACGGTCAGGGAGAGCGCGTGCAGCATCCGCTTGGCGGTGTAGAAATTCGTGATGATCCGCTGGGTGATCGGGATGGGGGTTGTGGGGACCCCGATCGGCTGGGGGTTCAGCCCGAAGTCGATGATCAACTCCTCCGGCGTCCCCGTCACACGGCAGAAGTTCGCATAGTTGGCCAGCGCCTTCGTATCGTCGATTTGGACTTGTACCCGTTGTGGGGGTCGCGGTTGGCCCTGCGCCGCGGGCGCCTGCGGTTCAGGGGCGGCTTGGGGTTCCGACTGCTCTTCGGGTTTCTTGGCCACAGATTCTCCCTTTCCTTTTTGGGACGCGTTAACAACTCCTTGGACGGGGCAAGCACCACCTTCCGAAACCATTTCGGCAGCCCAGGTTCCCGGCCTGAGCCCTGTCCGGTGGAGGGCATTCCCCCGAAACATTGCATTATAGGAATATACCACAAGAAAAAAACCGTGCCCGTCACCCGACGAGAAGTGAGACCATCGAGCCCGCAGCCAAGGTCCGAAAGACGCGTTTCCGCGCGGCGCCGCTTCCAGCGCGAAGAACGCAAGTCCAATTGAAGAAAAGGCTTAGGCCATCATGCCCGTCGCCTCCGACCCGTGCTCGCAGGGAACACCAGATCCCCGAATATCTTAGGGCCGCGGATACCGTGGTGCCGTGAGTCAGGCCCAATGAGAGCCGTGGCGCCCGTCAATCCGGGTCTTCCCCCCGCCCTTCCCGCGAGGGCCTGGCGGGCGGCGGCTCGGCGGCCTCTGCGCTCCCCCCTGGCGTGGAAGCAGGTCCGACAAACCGCGTCTGGATCAGCCCCCAGAGCCCCCGACCGGCAGCCAGGCCGAGCAGGTTTTCCGCGTAGTCGAGCAGTTCCACAGTCCGGGTGGGAACAAACGCTTGCAGGGTTTCCGTCAAAAGGGCGTACCCCACCAGCAGGCAAGCCAACGGGCCCCACCGCAGCGGAGGGCGACTCGCGCAGACTAAGAACGCCAGCACCCCGAACAAGAGGAAGTGCTCCATCTGGCCGCCGGGGGGACCTGGGACCCTGGTGATCCCCAGCAGCGCAAGCGGGTCCGGCGCAAGAAGCAGGACGGTCAGGAGCAGCCAGTAGGCCGCCAAGACAACGCGAATCGCGGCCGTGATTCGCAAGGTCATACCTCCGAGGTTCTCGACGTTTAGCGAGGCAGGGCCTCAGACCAAGGCGAGAGGCCAGTGGTCAGGGTTCAGGGTTCAGGGGTCAGGACCTGCGTGTATACGTGGAACTCCAGGTCCTGACCCCTGAACCCCGAACCCTGAACCCCACAAACTTGACTCATCTGCAACAACTTTCGGAAACCAAGTACCCTAGTGCACGTTCTCACCCCAAGCATCTTCGGCGAACGGCCGGCGGTGAACGAGTAGTCCGCTTCGGTGGCCAACGAGGCGCCGGCGAGTTCCATTCTGCTCCACTCGTGTCGGCCGGCAACCTCCGACCGGGACCATCCGTAGCGCCGTGCCGCGGTGGACCTACCGCAAGACCGGTTGAGGGCTCCCGGTCCGAACGCCTAGCACCCGCGAGGGAACCGCTCCTGGACAATCCGGCGGACCTCGGCGAGCCATGCCTTGCGATCCTCCGCGGTGCTGAGGATGATCGACTCGAAGTTGCGGCGGTAGAAGTCGTCGACGCCGCAGAAGCCGAAGATGCAGTTCTTCCAGAGGTTCTCCAGCGGATCGCCGAACCGCTCCATTTCCGCGTCGCGGGGCGTGTTGGAGGTGGTGAAGACCACGGCCCTCTTGCCGGTGAGATGCGCGATCACCGCCCCGGCCTCGCCGAACTCGTAGGCCACGCCCTGGCAGATCACGCGGTCGATCCAGCCCTTGAGAATCGCCGGCGGCATCGCCCACCAGTTGGGATGAACCACCACGTAGCCGTCCGCGGCGGTAAGCTCCTCGCAGTGCTTTTGGATGACGGGGGGCTTCTCCAAGCCCTTGGGGATCTCCTCGTGCGGCAGGAGGGGATCGAAGTCCTCCTCGTACAGGTCGTGGCAGATGACTTCGTGGCCTGCCGCCTTCAGCTCCTCCGCTGCCGTCTCGGCAATGGCGTGGCAGAAGCTGCCCTTTTTCTGATGTCCGATGATTATGAGCACCTTCATGAGCAGGATCCTTGCAGTGCGCGGTCAGATCGGGAGCTCAGGCTCCGGCCGTTGACGATACACGGTCATGAGGTCGCTCCAGAGTAGCGGTGACACGTCGTGAGGGCAACCGGCGACGACCTGCCGCAGGGACTCTTCAGGGGTATCGCCCCGAACCAACGCCAGCGCGACGGCAACGACCGCAGGCGAACGGCTCATTCCGGAACCGCAACATACCAGCGTAGGCACTTGCTGTCGGACGAGACACGCCGTCGCGAAAACCGCCGAGCCCAGAAGTCCGGGAGGATTGCCGGCGCCGTCCATTAGCGGAAAGCGGCAGTACGCGACTTCCCGGGGTAGTCGTGCCGGCAGCTCCTCCACGGCCAGGTCCACCAGTGCCGCGATGCCGCTATCGAGCAGGCGGCTCGCATCGCGAGCATCCCTTGCGTTTCCGAGCCAGAGGAGTTGTGGCACGATCTGGCGCATCTGCTCTCGCCGAATAGGGTGGCCTCTACGACGTGCCGGGCGTCTCCGACGATCGATCGTCAATCACTCGAAATGACTCGGCGACTTCGCGCGGAATTCGCATCGGTTGTGCCGTCGTGTAGTTGACGAAGGCCCATTTGGTCTCGGCGGTGGCCAGCAGCGCCTCGTCGGTCTCGCGGAGGATCTTGTAGCGGCGGACCGACGTGGCCTTCTTCAGCGTGGCCACCCAGGTCCGCACCACCACCGGATCGCCGGCGAAGGCGGGCTGGAGATACTCGATTTGGTGGGAACGGACGACCCAGCCGAACCCCATCCGGCGATATCGCTCGCCCGACCAGCCGTGGGCCGTCGAATGGGCCACGGCCGCCGACTGCATCCAGTCGACGTAGGCCACGTTGTTGGCGTGCCCCAGCCCGTCGATCTCGTCCCGGCGAACCGCGTGGCGGTATTCGTAGATCTCGGGCATGCTGCGGCTCGCGGCGGATGGGCTCGTTCCGAGAGCGAACAAGGATGTTTGACAAAAAACGAAAGGCCGGACTTTGCGGCAATCAGAGCCTTCGGCGGCAAGCATGTTGCCTGGGTTTGCAGTCACACGGGCTCGAAGCCCATGCTGCGACCTTCAGACTGCTCAGGTTACCGGATGCTCATGTCGCAGCTCAAGCCGCCGGAGGCCGGCAGGTAGGCGTTGAGCACGTAGTCGGCCACCATGCGATGGGCACTGAACCGCCAGGCCAGCGAGCTGATCGAGTTCTTCATCCGCCGGATCCACCCTTGAGGCAGTCCGTCGATGTCGTGATTGTAGTACAGCGGGATGACTTCCTCCTCCAACGTCCGGTACAGGTATTCGGCGTCGCGAGCGTCGGTGACTCCCGCGTTGACGTGGGACTTTCCCTTGCCGATGGCGAAGCCGTTGGAGCCGTCGTACGCTTCGGCCCACCAACCGTCGAGCACCGAGAGGTTCAAGGCCCCGTTGAGCACGGCCTTCTGGCCGCTGGTGCCGGATGCCTCCAGGGGCCGACGGGGGTTGTTCAGCCAGACGTCGACCCCCTGGATCAGGTGCCGGCAGACGTTGATGTCGTAGTCCTCCACGAAGGCCACCCGCCCGGCGAACCGCGGATCGTGCCGGAGGTTGGAGATTCTCTGGATCAGCTCCTTGCCGGGCTGGTCGGCCGGGTGGGCCTTGCCGGCGAAGATGAGCTGGAGGGGACGCTCCGGATCGTTCACCATCGCCAAGATCCGGTCCAGGTCGGTCAGGATCAGCGTCGCCCGCTTGTACGTGGCGAACCGTCGGGCGAATCCGATGGTCAGCACGTTCGGATCGAGCATGTTTCGGGCGGCCTCGACGGCTTCGTCGCTCTCACCGCGCCGCCGGCACTGGCGGCTCACTCGCCGACGCACAAACGCCAACAGCAGGTTCTTCAGCGCGTAGTGCGTCTCCCAAAGCTCGCCCGGATCGACGTGGTGGATGCCCCGCCATACCTCGGGCTCGCCCATGCGATGGTACCAGTCGGGCGGGAAGTGGCGGTCGTAGAGCACTTGCATCTGCCAGGCGAGCCAACTGGGGATGTGGACGCCGTTGGTGATGTGCCCGATGGGAATCTCCTCCTCCACGCGCCACGGCCACAAGTGGGCCCACATCCGCCGGGTGACGTGGCCGTGCAGGCCGCTGACGGCATTGGCCCGCCGCGACAGTTTCAGCCCGAGCACCGTCATGCAAAACGGCTCCTGCTCGTTCTTCGGCTCGACTCGCCCCAGGCCCATCAGTTGCTCAAAGGAGATCCCCAACTCGTCACGGAGGGGACCCAAGTGCTCCTCGATCAGGCCGCCGTCGAAGCGGTCGTGTCCGGCGGGGACGGGCGTATGGGTGGTGAAGGCGGTGTGCTGGGCGACGTCGCGCAGCGCGTCGTCGAAGCTCATGCCATCGTCCTTCATCCGCTCGCGGATCGCCTCCAAGGTGGCGAACGCGCTGTGGCCTTCATTCAAATGGCAAACACCCGGCGTAATCCCCAAGGCCCTCAAAGCGCGGACGCCCCCGACCCCGGCGACCAGTTCCTGGCGGATCCGCGTGCGGTTGTCGCCGCCGTAGAGCCGGCTGGTCAGCTCCCGGTCCTCGGGGCTGTTCCCCTCCACGTCGCAGTCGAGCAGGTAGAGGTTCACTCGCCCCACGCGCATCAGCCAGACCTTGGCCAGAAGCCGACCGGTTCGGGTCTGGATTCCTACGGTGATCGGCTGACCGTCGGGCCCGAGCGCCGGCTCCATGGGGAGGTTCTCGACCTTCGTGTCCATGTACTCTTCGCTCTGCCAGCCGTTCTCGTCCAACTGCTGTTTGAAATAGCCCTGGTCGTAGAAGAGCCCGATGGCCACCAGCGGGACGCCCAATCCGCTGGCGCTCTTGATGTGATCGCCGGAGAGCACCCCCAAACCACCCGAATAGACGGGAATCGACTCGTGGACTCCAAACTCCAACGAGAAGTACGCTACCGGCTTGGAGCCCAATACCCCCGCGTGAGTATAGCCCCACAGAGGGGTTTCGCTCAGATACTCTTTGAGTCGCCGGAAAGCATGATTGATCCGGCTATAGAGAACCAGCTCGGCTGCCCGAGTCTCCAATCGATCGGGAGTGAACTCCCGCAATAGCGCGATCGGATTGTGGTCCAACTGACGCCAACGGATGGGGTCCAAATCGCGGAAGAGGTTGATCACCTCCGGGTGCCAACTCCACCACACGTTTCTGGCCAGGGCCATGCACTTGTCGTACATGGCTTCCGCAGTGAACCCTGCGACTGGCGAAGATCGTGCCGAACCCGTCGGTACCGTGTCTATTTGACTCATGCGACGACCTTGCTCTCAGATGCCACCAGATTGCCTAAAGCACCAGATTATATCGGTCCGCCGGAGACGTGGCGACCCCAGTCCGTAGCAGGGTAGTCTATCACTGGGCGTAGCGGAACAGGGGGGCGCTCGGAAAGCCCGTGCGAGCCCTCTCTTAATGTCGCGCAGAATGATGGGGAATCGCAGCGTCGCAATCGCATGGCAGCATGCGACTGGGAGGATACGCCGTTTCTCTGTGAACAGACAAGATGCAGACATGAGGAAAGGCGCGGAATCTGAGTTGCGTTTCCCTGTCAAGAAGGGATAGTGCTCGTCTGGCCCCTTGACTTGCCCAAGCCGAAGTTGCCGCAAAGGGCGGTGGCAGCTACAATCCCCCTCTCTCTACCTCCACACGTCAAGCGACTCCCGTCAAGGATGACAGGTCGATGAGCTCGGAAGCCGCCGCTCGCTTGGGCAAGCTCAGTCCTTTTGAACAGCTCCGCTGCGCCCGGCAAATCATCGAGCAGGAGAGCCAGACGTTGGCCCAGTTGGCCAAGCGGCTGGACCACGAATTCTGCCGGGCCGTGGAGCGTTTGTATGCGTGTCGGGGCAGCGTGATCGTGTCGGGAATGGGGAAGGCGGGGCTGGTGGGGCAGAAGATCATGGCCACGCTGGCCTCCACCGGCACCCGAAGCCACTGCCTGCACCCGGCCGAGGCGGTCCACGGCGATCTCGGACGCATTGATCGTGACGACGTGATGCTGATCCTCTCGCAAAGCGGCGAGACCGAAGAGGTGGTCCGGCTGCTCCCCTCCCTGGCGGAACTGGGCGTGCCGATCCTGGCGATTACGGGCCGGGCCGACAGTACCCTGGGCCGGGCAGCCACGGTCACGCTCGAGCTGGGGCCGCTGGAAGAGGCCGGTTCGCTCGGCCTGGCCCCCAGCACCAGCACCACGGCCATGCTCGCCCTCGGCGACGCCCTGGCCCTGGTCACCAGCCGGATGCGGAACTTCGACCGGGACGACTTCGCCCGATTCCACCCCGGCGGAAGTCTCGGCCGGAAGCTCAGCAAGGTGGACCATCACCTCCGCCCCCTGGAGCAGTGCCGCGTGGCGGACCGGGAGAAGACGGTCCGCGAGGTGTTCGTCGGCGCAAGCATGCCGGGCCGGCGGACCGGGGCCATCATGGTGGTCGACCGGGACGGCAAGCTCACCGGGATCTTCACCGACAGCGACTTGGCCCGGCTGTTCGAACACCGCCGCGACCGCGACCTGGACCTTCCGATCCGCAACGTGATGACCGCCAATCCGTTGACGATCCGGTTGGGCTCCCGGATGGTCGAGGCCGTCGAGCTGATGGCCCACCGCAAAATCAGCGAGTTGCCCGTGGTCGACGCCGACGGAAGACCCGTCGGCCTGATCGACGTGACCGACGTGGTCGGCGTGCTGCCGAAGCAGCCGGGCGAGGGCTCCGGCGGTGAGGCGGCCCCGGCGTGTCGCGTTTTTCGCGAACCCAAGGGGCGTCAATCTGCGTAGTGTCAAGCAGCCGATCCGGCGGACCGCCGCTTGCGGGCCGATTCCAGAGGGCTTTTTCGCGAGAAACGACAAGATTTCCTGGCGGATACGGGTTCGGCTGCCGATCCATATAAGTTCGGCCTGACAGGAACACACTCATGGACCTGGACGAGCGGTGTCAACCGATCGAGCTGGTGCTTTCGGACGTGGACGGCGTGCTCACCGACGGCCGCGTGGTGCTCGACAGCCGGGGCATCGAGACGAAGCGGTTCCATATCCGCGACGGAATGGGCATCGCGTTGTGGCAGAAGGCCGGCTATCGCTTCGCCATGGTAACCCGGCGGAGTTCCCAGGCCGTGAAGATCCGTGCCGCGGAGTTGGGGGTGGAGATTGTCCGACAGGGTGCCGACGACAAGCTCGCCGCCGCCTGCGAGATCCTCGACGAGCTGGGGCTCAGCCTCAAGCAGGCGTGCTACGTCGGCGACGATCTGCCCGACCTGCCCGTCGTCCGCGCCGCGAGACTCGGCGTCGCCGTGGCCGACGCGGCGGCCGAGCTTCGTCAGGCGGCCCACTACGTGACCACCGCGCCGGGCGGAGCGGGTGCGGTGCGCGAGACCATCGAAATGATCCTCAAAGCCCAGCGCCGCTGGGAGGACGTGATTCAGGCGTATTCGACGTAGCGTGCGCAGATGCAGGGGGCTGAAGATTAGGGCTCCCCTCCCTAGACCATTCTCCATTTGCCATGGCCCGACTCATTCGGATCGGCGGCAGTCTCGCAATCGTGCTCGTGACCTACTGGGCGTATGCCCTGGTCGCCGTGCCGCTGATCGAGCCCTCGGCCGATCGCCACCGCTCGGAGATCCCCTCCGAGGAGGAGATGAGAAGCTTGGCGGACCAATCCAGGGCGAGTTGGCGCAGGGAACTGGAAGGCCTGTTTCCGCCCGGCTCTTGGGAACTGGACGATCCGACGATCGTGGAAATCGACGAGGCCAAGCTGCTGCTGCGGGACTACTCCCGGCCCAAAGACGGCAAGACGGTCCAGATCGACAAGTGCACCGTGATCTTCACGCCCCACCGCCCCGGCGCGACGCCCGACGAGCGCCGACGCGGCTCGATCATCCTCGAGGCGCCCGAGGGCGCCGTCCTGGAGTTCAACGGGCCTTTCGATCTGCGCAAAGGCAAGGTCGGCCGGCTCGACAGCGGCCGACTGAAAGGACCGATCACGATTCGCAGCGACGGCAAATCGCCGGGCCGTGAAGACGACCTGAAAGTGCTCACCCGCGACGTCGACCTCACCGAAGAGCGGATCTGCACCAAGGAGGACGTCGATTTCCAGCTCGGCCGCAACCACGGGCGCGGCCGCGAGCTGTGGATCAAGTTCTTCTCGGATCCGGACGAAGAGGGAACGAAGCGCCGCGGGCCGAACGTCGACGGCATCGAGTCGGTCGAGATCGTCCATCTGGAGGAGCTCGATATCCACCTGGGCGACCGGGGATTCGTGCCGGGCGTCGAGAAGACCGTGACCGGCCTTCGGGCCCCCGGAGACGCGAAGGCGGCGACGGACTTGCCCATCGACGTCAAGTGCCGCGGCCCGTTCCGTTTCGATCCGGTTGGGCAGGTTGCCACGTTCCAAGACCAGGTCGACGTGCGGCGCGTCCACCCGTCGGGCCCCGCCGATCAACTCACCAGCGAGAAGCTCTCGGTCTTCTTCGCTCGGCCACGCGAGGCCTTGCCCTCGCAGACAAAGCAACCTTCGGGGACGCCGAACCCGGAACCGGAATCGGAGACGGATCGGTCGCGCCAGTTGGATCTCCAGCCCCGACGAATCAGGGCGAGCGGCTTTCCGGTCGTCGTCAGTGCCCCCAGTCAAGGGATCGAAGCCCGGGGCGAGCAGCTCGAATACGACTTCCAGAGCAACTGGGTCGTGCTCGACGGCACGCAGGAAGTCTTCCTCAAACAGGGCCCCAACGAGATCCACGCCCGGAAGCTCCAGTGCCAAATGGCTGAGAACGGTCGGTTGGGACAAGCAATGGCCGAAGGGCCCGGTTGGCTCAGGGTCGTCAACGACGAGAAGCCCGACCAGCAGTTCTTCGCCCGGTGGAGCAAGCGGCTCCACCTGCGTCCCCACGAAGGGCAGCCGGTGATCTCGCTCGACGGAGACGCGCGGCTCGAGTTCGGCGATCTCGGCCAACTAGCCGCCACGGAGATCCACTTATACCTGTTGGAGCTGCCGGCCGACGAATCGAGCGACCGAGTCCGGATTCGGCCCGATCGGCTGGTGGCCTTGGGGCAGGTCGTGATCACTTCGCCCCAGGTCACGGGCACGGTCAATCAACTGGGCGTGTGGTTCGAGCCGATGCCGCGGTCGGCGGGTACCGGGGGTCAGGCGTACGAAAACACGACGCCACGCGACCGACGTCTTCCGGCGGACGGCGGGGCGGGCCGCTCGGATGACGCTGAACAACATGATCGGGTGCCCGGAGAACGGCCCCTCGGCGCAGCAGGCATCTCCGGCTCTACCGAATCGCCGCTTTTTCCGGCTGAGGGCCCGTCTGCCGCGAGCCGGCCCGACCACCATTTCGAGGTGAGCGGCCGCCTGTTGCACGCCCAGGTACTCATCCCGTCCGACGTCTCCTCGTGGGAGCCCTCGCCCGACGCCACGTCGGAGCTCGCTGAGCTGTTCCTCGAAGGCAACGTCGAGCTCACGGAAACCCGCACTGCCCAGCCCGGCGAGCTTCCGGTCGCCGTTCGCGGCGAGTCGATCCACGTGCTCAATGCCAGCCGCCCCGACCGGAAAGTGACCGTGCGCGGCAACCCACCCAGCTTCGACGGACGCGGCCTGACGCTCTGCGGCTTGAACCGCGACTCGGGCATCCTGCTGGACAGCGGGAAGAACGAGCTGCGTATTGACGAACCGGGCTGGACGGAGCTGCCGCTGGATCGCGATCTGGAAGGCCGGCCGCTCCCCGAGCCGGGACGCTTGCGCGTGCGGTGGCAGAAGCGAATGGTCTTCGACGGCCGGAGAGTCCGCTTCGAAGGGGACGTGGTGGCCAGCGGTCGGCACCAGCGCGGCGAGACCGAGCTGCACACACCCATGCTGGACGTCCAACTACTGCGCCCCGTCCGTTTCGCCGGCATGGACCGGCGCCCGGATCGCGTGGAAGTGCAGCGGATTGTCTGCTACGGGAGCGTGTTCATGCAGAACCGCTCCTTCGCCGAGCAGGGGCAGTCGTCGCTGGATCGGTTCCAGATGGCCAACCTGGACATCGACCTCCAAAGCGGCGAGAGCACGGCCAACGGCCCGGGCTGGATGACCACCGTCCGTCGCGGCTCCTCCGACCTGCTGGCCGCACGCCGCGACGAAGGCTCAGACGCCGACCCGTCCGCCACCAACGACGGCGACCCCGACCCGCTGCGATACTTGAGCGTCCGTTTCCAAGGTCCGCTCGAGGGCAACGTCCCCAATCGCCGGATGACGTTCCGGGATCAAGTGCAGGCGGCCTATGCCCCGGTCGACTGCTGGGAGCCCGCGCTCGACCCGGACGACCTCGAAGCGCTCGGTCCCCGCGGCGTGCTGCTCGGCTGCCACGAGCTGACGGTGACGGATATGCCCCAACCGACGGGCGAAGGCCGGGCGATGGAGCTGGTGGCGACGGGCAACGTCGTGGTCGAAGGCCGCACCTTCACCGCCCGGGCACCCCGCATGACCTACGACGACGCCAAGCAGCTCCTCATTCTCGAAGACGACGGTTGGACCCACGCCGAGCTCTACCACCAGAAGCAAGTCGGCGCCCCCTGGTCCGAAGTCAAAGCCGGAAGAATTCTCTACTGGCGTTCCACCGGGCAAGTGCATCTCGAACGAGGACGATCGTTGAAGTCGAACTGAGCGGGACGAATTATAGATTGCACGGTGTAGCAGGGTGCCACGGGCATCTTGCCCGTGCACTGGCGAGACGCCAGTGGCACCCGACCGTGCTGCCTCTATTCCGCCAGGGCCTCGGCAATTCGCCACGCGCCGGACTCGCGAAGGCGGGATTCCAGCTCGTTGACAACCTTGTCGTCGTCCCATAGCCGTCGGTAGAATCCCTCGCACGCCCTGTCCGCGTACCAACCGGCCATGTGCGACCAAGCGAATTCCTTCGGTCCGGCGGCGGGTCCCTCCGGCCGCGACTCCAGCCAAGTGTGAACCGCTGGCCCCCGCTTCGGATATGCGGCTACTACCGCGGCGCATACAACGCGTTCGAGCGTCTGCTGACTGGGAAGCCCGGCAGCGGGGCCGTCGCCGGCCTCCCAGCGTACCAGCGACACGATCACCGCTCCCTCGAATAGCAGGACGTCACCTTCCTCGCTTTCGCTGGCCGACGGATCATACTCTTTCACAAGCGAGCGCAGATCGTGTTGTTTGAAGCCGGTCTTGATCGGCGAGCCGTCCGCGTTCACATCAGCATCCACGTTCAGGATCAGCCTCGCCAATCGCGGCTCTGTAGCACCCTTCGAAAGGCGGTCGCCTTCCTCCTTCAAACGGTTGCGAGCCTCACGAGGGACGTTCTTCTTGCCGTCGCAGTGGAAGATCCGGACGAACTTGCCGCTCTTCGAATGATAACCGAAGTGCCCGGCAACCACGCGAACGCCCCACGGGTCGACTACCGGGCCTCTCCCCTTCTTGCCCGGGCGCTTGCCCGGGTCGGTACAAGCCAGATGCTCGAGCCAGCCGGCCCAGAAGGCGCGGTCATGGTAGCCTTCACATAGGATGACCGACTCCTTCATCGCAGATCCTTCTCGACCTCGGTGCGCGAGAACTCGACTTCCGAACCCGGCAGTCGACGCGAAATCAGCAGCCCGTCTTGGAGTTCCAGCCGATAGAGTGAAAGCTTCTCGATGTCCTCATCGGAAGACTCGGCGAGCAAGCAGTCTATCAATTCCAGACTGTGCGTCGTCAGAATCACCTGGATATCCCGGCGCACGGCAGCCAGGATCGCCCGCATGGTCTGCCGGATCGCTCCGGGGTGTTGATGCACCTCGGGTTCTTCCAGCAGTACGAGCCCGCCAGCGCAGGCAGCCAGCTCCAAAGCCACATGTACGAGTGCGTAAATGCCGTCGCCTGCCAACGCGGCTGGGATTGCACCTTCCTTATACACGAAGTACAGGACCGGCGAGTTGCCTTCCGTAAGTATTTCCAGATCCTCAACTGCCGGAATTAGTTCAACGATGAGCCCCTTCGTCTCACCACGGCGGCCTGTTCGCCTGCTTTCGGAATAGAGTTGATGCAACGGAGCGGTCGTGTCAGAATCGCCATGCAGAAAGCGCACTGACGGAATTTCGCGAAAGGCGATCCCGGAGGCCGTGCTTTCCAGCTTCCCGTCTCGGTGAAACTGCACATCACCTCTTCCTGAACTGCTGGCTTTCCCGGTTTTGCATTCCACGCGCCAAGAAATCGCCCAGCCGGAAGACGCCCGCTGTAAGTGAAGCCTGCAATGCGACTGTGACCCTTTCGTTGTATGCACGACTGTCTCCGCGGGCGATTGCTGCCCGGCCCTCCAAAACAACCACCGCGGACCATCATTCACGCCCGGATGGCGCTCCACAACTCTCGGAATGGCGTCTCCCGGATCCGAGTTGGCGGCGATGTACAGGGCGTCCAAGATGCTGCTTTTTCCACACCCATTCGGCCCGACCAACACCACCAGCGGCGTGAGGTCTTCAAGCTTCCCCTCCCGAATGCCGCGAAACCGCGTGATTTCGACTGAGCTGATCACGGACGCAGCTCCCTGAAGTGTGGCGAAACGAGACCGGACGGTGGAATTGACCAACCGTCGTCCGACAGAGGCAATCGGCCCTGCACCTGAAGCATACCAGGAACCCCCCGGGCCGCCAAGGCGGGGTGTCGCTCGTCGGTTTGTGCCTCGGATGCGGGGCCTATCGGCAACGGGGCCGGGGCCGTAAAATGCGACGCGAATTGGACCGGGAATCCCGCTTCTCGGGCTTCGACCCGGGCGAGGAGCCGATCGAGTGAACCCGTTGCGGCTGGTGCTGATATCGCGGCGATTCTGGCCCCTGATGGGCAGGGGGGCCGGCGTGATGGCCAATTTGGCCTCGGAGCTGGCGTTGCGCGAGGTGGACGTCACGTTGCTGACGGCGCGCTGGCATCCCCGCTGGCCGGCCGAGGTCACGTTTCGCGACGTGCCCGTGGTGCGGCTGGCCAGGCCGCCGGGCCGCTGGCGCGACACAAACCGCTACATGAGGTCGATCGCCCGATGGCTGCGGCGGAACCGGGGTCGCTTCGACCTGGTCTGCGTGTCGCGGTTGAGGTGCGAGGCCTACGCTGCGTTGAAGGCGGTAGGCAAGGAAGTGCCCGTGGTCCTCCGCGCGGAGGCGGCGGGTCGCTTGGGCGACTGTGTGTGGCAATTGGACGCAGGCGGCGGGCGACGGATCAAGCAGGAGTGCATGAAGGCCGGTGCCCTGGTCGGGCCGAGCCGGGCGATCGAGCGGGAACTGATCGCGGCGGGCTATCCACGTGATCGGATCCACTACCTGCCGAACGGGGCGCCGATCCCGCCGGCCGGCAGTCAAGCCGGCAAAGCCGCGGCCCGGGCGGCCCTCTTCGCCGCCAATCCCGGGTTGCGAATGCCTGACGAGGCGCCCCTGGCGGTCTCGATCGGCCGGCTCGACGAGGCGAAGGGGCTGGGCTACCTGGTGGCCGCCTGGCAGAAGGTCATCGCCGTTCATCCCGACGCCCGGTTGTGGCTTGTCGGCGAAGGGCCGCACCGGAAGAGGCTGGAGGATCAGATCGTCGAACTCGACTTGTTGGGCCGCGTTTTCCTGGCCGGCGTGTACGACAGCGTCGAAGAGCTGTTGGCCGCCGCCGACCTGTTCGTCTTGCCCTCACGGGAAGACGGCCCCTCGCTCGCGATCACCGAAGCGATGGGCGCCGGGTTGCCCATCGTGACGACCGACGTCCCGGGGAACCGCGAGCTGGTGACCGACGGCCGGGACGGGCTGCTGGTGCCCGATCGGGACGTGGAGGCGATGGGGACGGCTGTCCTCCGCCTCTTGGACGAACCGGACTTGGCCGTCCGGCTCGGAACTGCCGCCCGAGACCTCGTCCAGACCCGCTTCTCCCTCGCCCGAATGGTCGACGCACACCTGGACCTTTTTGAGAGTCTTGCGCGAGCCAATCCCGTTCAGGTTTCCCGATGACCCAACGCATCCTCCAGATCATTCCCTCGCTCGACCGCGCCGGGGCCGAGAAGCAGATGAGCCTGCTGGTCCGGGGGCTGCCGCGGGCGGAGTTCGACGTGCACGTTTGCGCCCTGACGCGAGGCGGTCCGCTGGAGGCCGATCTCCGCGAAGCCGAGATCCCGGTGACGCTCATCGGCAAGCGGTGGCGGGCCGACCCGCGGGCATTCTGGCGGCTCAGACGCCTGGTCGCCCGGCTGCGTCCCGACTTGATCCACACCTGGCTGTTCGCGGCCAACTCGTACGGCCGCGCCGCGGGGATCGCTTGTGGGGTGAAGCGTCTGGTGGCCGGGGAACGGTGCGTCGATCCCTGGAAGGGCTGGCTGGAGTTGGCGATCGACCGCCGCCTGGCGCGGTCCACCTCGCGGATCGCGGTCAACAGCCCGGGCGTGCGCGAGTTCTACGTGCGACACGGGCTTCCGGCCGGCAAGTTCCGGGTGATCCCCAACGGCATCGAACCGCCCGACCCGGGCAGTATTGCGCGCGAAGCCCTGCTGGCCGAGCTGGGACTGCCGTCCGACTGCCGTTTGGTCGGGGTCGTGGGACGTCTTTGGCCCCAGAAACGGATCAAGGACGCGATCTGGGCGGTGGACCTGTTGAAGGTGATCCGCGACGACGTCCATCTGCTGGTGATCGGCGACGGCCCGCAACGAGATCGCTTGCGGAGGTTCCGCGACCAGGTCCAGATCCGCGACAAGGTCCATTTCCTGGGCCACCGCGGCGACGTGCCCCGCCTGATGCCCCACTTCGACGTGCTCTGGTCCACCAGCGCCTATGAAGGCCAGTCCAACGCGATCCTGGAGGCGATGGCCGTGGGCGTGCCGGTTGTGGCCACCGACATCCCCGGCACGCGTGACCTGGTCGTTCACGGGCAAACCGGGTTCCTGGTTTCGCCTCCCAATCTCGATACCGCCCGGCGTCGCGCGGCGTTTGCCAGGCACACGAACATCCTGCTGGGCGACCCGGACCGGGCCCGCCGCCTGGGCGAGGCCGCCCGACAGCGCGTGCTGAGCGAGTTCAGCGTCGAGAAGATGGTGGATCGCTACGCGAACTTGTATCGGAAAGTGCTGTTGGAGTAGGGCGGTCTGACGTTGAGGTTGAAACCGCGGTTGCGTGGGGCTGCGAAGCCGCAAGCGGCTGGGAACCTCCCACGAGCGACTCCCTGTTCCCCCTGCCGCACTTGCCACCTGCCACTTGCCACTTTCGACTGCCGACAACCGCCCATGACCCGCTCCACGCTCCGCCTCATTCTCCTCATCTCCTGTTGCCACGCCCTGGTGCACGTCTACGAGCTGTCGTTTGCCAGCGTGGAGCAACTGGTGGCCGACGATTTCAACGTCGACACGGCCGTGACCGGCTGGCTGGGCCTCGGCTTGCGCCTGCCGTTCGGGCTGTTTGCGCTTTTGGCCGGGTGGCTGGCGGATCACTTCGGGGCCAAGCGACTGCTGTTGGTCTACCTGTTCGGGGCCAGCGGGGCGGCGCTTCTGGCCTGGCTGATCCCGGGGCTCGGCATGCTGTTCGTCGTGATGTTCACCCTGGGCACGTTCGCCGGCATCTACCACCCGGCCGGCGTGGCCCTGATCTCGCACGAGACGAGTCCGGAAAACCGGCCCCTGGCCTTGGGCTATCACGGGATCTTCGGCTCGGCGGGCATCGCGGCCGGCCCGTTTCTGGCCAGCTTCGTGCTGGCCACCGGGGCCTCCTGGCGGCAGTACTACCTGGTGTTGACGGTGCCCGGCGTGCTGCTGGCCGTGTTCCTCTTCTTCCGACTTCCCCACGCGCACCATCGCGGCAATGACGATCCGAAAGCGCCGCCGCCTCCCGGCGACGACGAGACCCACTGGGACTGCTATTTCCTGCTGATGGCGGCCGCAACGCTCTCGGGCTTCGTCTATGCGGCGGTGCTGACGTTCATGCCGCGGTACCTGACCGACGCGGGCGTACGGCCGGAGGCCGTCTTGGGGACGTTCCTCGAAACGATCGGCCTCGGCGGCGCCGAATGGAACCCGGTCAGCGTGGGCAACTTTCTGACCGGCGCGGTGCTCCTGCTGGGCATCCTGGGGCAGTACACCGCCGGACGGACCGCGCGGCCGAACACCTTGGAGCCGATGATGGCCCTGGTCTTCCTGGCCACCGCGCCCTGCCTGCTGTGGATGGGCTTGGCCACCGGCTGGATGCGCGTCTGGGCGGCGGCGCTCTTCGCCCCGTTGTTCTTCATGCACCAGCCGCTGTTCAACAGCCTGGTCGCCAAGTACGTCCCCCGTCGGCGGCGCGGGCTGGCCTACGGCCTGAGCTTCACCATCGGCTTCGGCATCGGCAGCACCGGCTCCGCGTTCGCCGGCAAGATCGAGAGCACCCTGGGCGAACACGGGACGCTGGTGAACTACGGGACGCTGGCCGCGGTGACGTTTCTGGTCAGCGTGCTCTGCGTGATCCTCTGGCGCCGGCACCGAGCCAAGCCTCGCGCCTCCGACCTTCCCTCAGAGCCGCCGGATGGCGCGGAGGCGCTCGTGTGAACCCCTGCGGACGCCCCACGGATCAAACGCCGGGCGAGGGCCATCACGTGGCGTCGTCATCCGCTCGGCTCGCGGGCCGCGACCTGCTGAGCCAATAGATCGGCAGGCCGAGCGAAAGAACCACGAACGGGACGGCCACGATCCACGGCTTCCCGAGCCCCATGGGGGCCGGCAACACGGCGTACTGAACGGACTTGTAGATCAGCAAGCCGCAAACGCAGCAGAACACGAGCGGGACGATTGGGTACCCGGGGACGCGGTAGGGACGATCCACGCCCGGCTCCTTGAACCGCAGCACGATCAGCGACAACGTCGTTGCCATGTAAAACGAGTAGACGGCCGGAGCAGCGTAGATGATCGTATCCACGAAAGAGCCCAGGGCCACGATCAGGCAGATCGCGATGACGCCTTGCACCAGCAGTGCGTGAACCGGTGTTCCGGTCCGCGAGTGCCACTGGCCCAATGCTCGGAACGCACGGTGCTCCGCTCCCACGGCGTAGGAGATCCGGGCGCCGGTGAAAATCAGACCGTTGATGGCCCCCAAGGCGGAAATGCACACCAGCGCACTGATCGCCCTGCCACCGATCCGGGGAAAGACCCTGGAAACGGTGTCGGTGGCGACGGCTTCGGAAGTCGCCGTTCCGTGGTATCCCAGGGTCCAGAGGAACGCTCCGTTCACCAACAGATAGAGCACCGTCACGGCGGCCGTGCCGAGGACCAGCGCGCGGACGATGTTGCGATTAGGGTTTTTCACTTCAGCAGCCACGTAGGCCATCTCGTTCCACCCGCCGAACGTGAACAACACGAGGATCAGCGCCACGCTCAAGGGGAAGCCGCCGACCGCCGTGGTGCTCGGCGGAGTCGAAGGTCCGGCCAGCGCCACGCCGACGATCGCCAGAAGCCCCAATGCCTTGACGGTCGTCAGGACGTTCTGGGTCCACTTGCCTTCGCGCACACCCAGGACGTTGATCGCGGTCAGCACGACAACCGCCAAGCCGGCGTAGACGAGCTCGGTGCACGGAACGGCCGCCTCGGGGGATGCCGTCACAAAGGGCAGCTTGTCGTAGGGGACCAGCACGTTGTGGAGGGGGTCATAAAGCATCCGGGCGTAGGTGGCGAAGGCGAACGCCATGGCCGCGATGTCGCAGGGCCGGACCACGGCAAGCTGCATCCAGCCGAACAAGAACCCTGCCCATCGGCCATAGGCGCGGCTCAGGTACACGTAGTCGCCTCCCTCGCGGGGATACGCCGTGGCCAACTCGGCGTAGCCCATCGCGCCGCACAGGGAGAGCAGGCCCCCCACCACCCAAATCGTCAGCACGCCCCACCAGCAGGCTGCCCCTTTGGCAACGTCCGGAGCCGTCTTGTAGATCCCGGCGCCGATGATGATCCCGACGATGAGGCACATGCAATCGAACAGGGAGAGCTGTCTCTTGGGGGCTTCGGCCAAAGTACACCTCAGGGAATCTGCGGTTTCGGATACGCGGTTTGTGGGGGTGCGTCGGCCATCGGGCGATCGCCGTACGGCCTCCGTCCGGACAGTACGTCCAACGGGCACTGTTGCGGCGCAGCAACTGCTTGCTTCCTCGGGAGGGCACGAATTCGCGTCGCCGATCGGATACGGTCACGGGGCAGCGTTCGTGCCGCGACCGGCGCGATCGCCAAGCGCCCGGCTTCGGCCGACTAGGGACGCAATAGTCCAAGAATGGACTCGCCGGCAGGGCCGTTGTCAAGCTCTTTCGGAGGCCTCCCGGTTCTCGGGCGCGTCAGGGCCTTTCGGGCGACCTCGCCCTCTCTCGGGCGATGGGCCCCTTCCGCAGGTGCACCGAGCCCCTCAGAAATCGAGGGCGCCTTCCTCGCCCAGCAGTTCCAAGACCCGCTCGCCGACGAGGGTCTCGCGGGCTTCGTCGCGACGCTGGATGGCCTCGCGAAGCCGCTTGAGCTCCTCTTCGAGCCGCTTCAGCTCCAACAGACGCCGCTCTTGGCGGACCTGGAAATGCTTGTCGATGGACTCCTTGATCTGCTCTCGGATCTCCACACGCTGCTCGCCCGACGCCCGCCGGTACTGGATGGCCAGCTCTCGGGTCCGCCGTTCCAGTTCGTAGTCCTCCGTGAGCAGCTTGTACATCTCCGGATCGTTCCTCTCCAGCGCGTCCCAGTTGTGGAACGGCCAGCGAGGAGGCCCTGCCGGATGCATGGGGCCACGAGGGCCGCGCGGGTCGAACCGGCCGGGCCGGTTCGGCATCGCCGCCGGCGGTCCGGCGGGGTTCGGGGGCTGGAGGTGCCGGCGCATGGGCCTTTGGGGAGCAGGGCCGGGTCCGGGAGGAAAGTCGGGCGGAGGAGCCTTGGTCCTGGGTTCGTCGCCAGCCTCTCGGCGAGGCAGCGGCGGCACGTCCTGGCACAGAACCGTGCCACTGAGCACGGACGCCAGTCCAATGCCCAACAGCATCGCGGCGGTCAGCCTCCTGGGCGACATGGCGAAATCTCCCTCAAGTGGGTGGGACACGCGAAATCTCGTCCGCGGCCAAGCGTGATCTCGAATGGGGTGAAGCGTCCTGCGTATGTCAAAGGGGGCTCTCGTCAAGCTCCTCGGCCATCTCCTCCAGCCCGGAATAAAGCGGCCCGAAGGCCCCGTCCACCTGATCCCAGTCCTGCTGGATGCGGACCACCTCCTGGGCGACGGAGGCAATCTGCTGGTCGAGCGGGTCGTCCCAGTCGACCCAGTCGGCAAGTGACGCGGTTTCGAGTTGCCCGGCGTCCGGGTTGAACTGCTCCCCGTCCGCCTGGACGATCTCGGCAAGCGATGCGTCTGAGCGCGTCGCCGGACGACCGGGCCGGTTGGCTCGAATCCACTTCCCGGCCAGCGTAACCCCGACCAGGAGTGAGGCGGCCAGCGCCACGATGCCCGCCACCTTGCGGCCGGTGCGGCGCCCCGGCTTCAGGGGTTCTCGCAGCTCGAGTGGCTGCTCGCGCGACGGCTCGGCCGCCTCGAGCAGCTCGCCCAGCGCCACCCAACCCTCTCGGAGGGAGGCCGTCTCCGCGTCGAGCGAGCCGTCGGTGGAACACTCCGACGCGGTCGCCCGCTCCAACTGGCGCTGTAGCCTGTCCAACTCATCGCTCACAGGGGGCTCTCCACAAGCAGCTTCCGCATGGCAATCAGACCCCGTCGGCAGTGGCTCAAGGCGGTGTTCAAGGGGCAGTCGATGATCTGTGCGATTTCGCCAAAGCTCAACTCGCCGTAGTACCGCAGAAGCAGGACCCGGCGCTGCACGGGCGACAGTCGATCCAGGGCCGCCGCAAGCCGGTCGGCCGCTTCCGCCTGAATGGGGGCCCCAGACGGCTCCGCAGCCCGGCTGACCGGCTCGATCTGCTTCCATGCCTCCTCGTCCAGCGTCAACTCCCGGCCTGCCTTGCGGCGGCGGTCGCAGACCAGCCGATCGGCGATTCGCAGCAGGTACGCCCGGGCGTTGCCCTGCTCGCGATAGCGGCCGCGAGCCTGCCACGCCCGGCAGAACACCTCCTGCGCGAGATCGTCGGCCACGTCCGGCCGTCGGACCATCGCCATCAGATAGCCGCGGACGGCCCCTCCGTGCTCGCGGGCCCAGGTGGCGAAGCGATCGTTCTGGTCGGCTCGTCGACGCAACGGGGTTTCCCCTATCGTTTTCAACGCGGACGGCCAAGGTTTATTGCGGCACGGGGCGAAGTCCGTCGTCATCGAGCGCAATCCGCCGCCAGACTGCCCGGAAGACGGGGTAGCGCAAGAAGTACTCCGCGGGGGTCAGCCAACTTCCCCCAACGGTGCGGTGTTTTGGATGGGCGAGTGAGGATTCCCCGCCGGACGGCGTCTATGACGCGCGCCCCTGCGCGTCCGTCCTATGAAACCCCGCCCCCGGCCCGGGGTTCCGGCCGTGGGGCGACACCGTTGCCTCATGCGTAACGCGCGAGGCGCTCGCGCCAACCCGTGGACGTATGGTCCGAATCTGGTATGTTGGCGACGATCTTCTTGGAGCTTGGCGGTGGAAGCTGGAGGATTCCTCCGCCACGTCGTGCTTGCCGCCTTGCGTGGCGGATGCGACGACGGCGAGTGCCGCACAGAGTCAGTGTCACACTGAAGAAATGAAGGAGCTTCCCGTGGAATCGACACGAGGGCGAGCGGTTCTTGGGCGAATTACCGTGGCGATCGGGATCGCGGCGGCGGGGATGCTCGTCGGCCCGGGCGTCCGCCCCGCGTCGGCGGAAAGGGCCCGGAAGCCCAACGTGCTCCTCATCTACACCGACGACCAGGGGACGGTGGACGTCAACTGCTACGGCTCGAACGACCTGATCACGCCCCACACCGACGCGCTGGCCAGGCAGGGCGTTCGGTTCACGCAGATGTACGCCCCCTCGGCGATCTGCTCGGCCTCCCGCGCCGGGCTGATGACGGGTCGATTTCCGGCCCGGGCCGGCGTGCCCGGCAACTGCCCCTCGATGAAAGGCCAGCCCGGAATGTCGCCCGACGAGGTGACCATCGCCGAGATGCTCAAGGCGTCCGGCTACGCCACCGGGCACGTGGGCAAGTGGCACCTGGGGTACACACCCGAGACGATGCCCAACGGACAGGGCTTCGTCTACTCCTTCGGCCACATGGGCGGCTGCATCGACAACTACTCGCACTTCTTCTACTGGGCCGGGCCCAACCGTCACGACCTGTGGCGAAACGGCGAGGAGATCTGGGAGGACGGCCGCTTCTTCATGGACTTGATGGCCGAGGAGTGCCGGCAGTTCATCGAGGAGAACCAGGACCGGCCCTTCTTCCTCTACTGGGCCAACAACGTGCCGCACTATCCGCTTCAAGGGACGGAGAAGTGGCGCGAGCAGTACGAGGATCTGCCCGCCCCGCGGAACATGTACGCCGCCTTCGTCTCCACCATGGACGAGCGGATCGGCCGGGTGCTGGCCAAGCTCGACGAGCTGGGACTGCGCGAGAAAACCCTGGTCGTTTTCCAGTCGGACCACGGCCACTCGACCGAAGAGCGGACCTTCGGCGGCGGCGGGAACGCCGGGCCGTATCGGGGCGCGAAAGGTTGCCTCTTTGAGGGCGGGCTCCGCATTCCCTCGATCGTCTCGCTCCCCGGCACGATCCCCGAGGGCGAGGTCCGCGATCGGATGGCCACCGGCTGCGATTGGCTCCCCACCATCGCCGAGATCTGCGGCGCAGAGCTCCCCAAGGTCAAGCTGGACGGCAAGAGCCTGGTGCCGGTGATCATGTCCAGCGAGGCCCCCAGCCCGCACAAGACGTTCTACTGGCAGCTCGGCCGCGGTCCGAACGCGCAGTGGGTCGTGCGCGAAGGCGACTGGAAGCTGCTGGGCAACGCCCGCGACACCAGCAACAAGGCCCCGCTCGGCAAGGACGACAAGCTGTTTCTGTGCAACCTGGCGGAAGACGTTACCGAAATGAAGAACCTCGCCCAAGAGCACCCGGACGTGCTCGAGCGGCTCGAGGCCCTGCGAGATGAATACGTCAAAGACATCGGCACGGAGTAGTGACGAATGCCGAAGGAGGAAGCTGACTGCTAGGGATCAGCCGAAAAACAACTTCCCGGCTTCAGTAGCAGGCACACGCCCTGTGCCGTCCGCCGGTTACGGCACACGGCGTGTGCCTACTACTCCGCAGATGTGAAGGTTATTCTTCGGCCGATCCTGACTCTCATCCAGAAGGAGCAAGCCATGGACTACCGACGAATCATCCCCTGCCTGGACGTCAAAGACGGCCGGCTGGTGAAGGGCGTGAACTTCGTGAATTTGAAGGAAGTCGGCGACCCGGCGGAAGCGGGCGCCGCCTACAGCGAAGCGGGGGCCGACGAGCTGGTGTTCCTGGACATCACCGCCACGATCGAAAACCGCAAGACGATGATCGACGCGGTCAGGCGGACCGTGGAAGGGATCTCGATCCCGCTCACCGTCGGCGGAGGCATCGCCAGCCTCGAAAACATCGAGGCGCTCGTGGACGTCGGGGTCTCGAAGGTCTCGATCAACACCGCGGCGGTCCGCCGGCCCGAGCTCGTCCGGGAAGCGGCCAAGCGATTCGGCTCCGAGAGGATCACGGTGGCGATCGACACGCGAAAAAGCGACGCGCTCCCTTCCGGCTTCGAGGTCGTGGTCCGCGGCGGCACGGAAGGCGCGGGCATCGACGCCGTCGAGTGGGCCCGAAAAGTCGAATCGCTCGGCGCCGGCGCGATCCTCCCCACCAGCATGGACGCCGACGGCATGCAGACCGGTTACGACGTCCCCATGACCCGGGCGATCGCCGACGCGGTGGGCGTGCCGGTGATCGCTTCCGGGGGCGCGGGCGCGCTGGAGCATCTTTATGAGGCGATCACCGAGGCCCACGCCGATGCGGTGCTGGTCGCCTCGATCGCCCACTTCGGCACGTTCTCCATCCGCGAGATGAAAGAGTATCTCAAGTCCCGCGGTATCCCGGTGCGACTGTAGATCGACGGCAGGTGCAAACGAGGCTTTCAGGATGATCCCGAAGTTTCGCGTCCAGCACGACGACGTCCTCACGGTGCCGTCCGACGTTTTGTTGGTGAAGTATGCCCGGGGGTTCCACGGGGTCGACCTGAAGGTTGCCCGGGCGCTCGCGCGGGCGGGGGTCTCCGCATTGGACGAGATCGACCCTGCTCCCGACGATTTCGTGATGGTCGAGACGAGGGGCACCATTGCGCCTTCGCGCGTGATGTTCCTGGGAACGCCGACGCTGTCCGCCTTCTCGTACAACGAGATGCGCCACTTCACCGCGCGGAGCATCGAAATCCTGGCGAGCCAGAGTGTCTCGGTAGGTCGGATGACGACGGTGATCCACGGCGTGGGGTACGGGCTGGACGCGGTCGAGTCGCTGGATAGCCTGATTCAAGGATTCCGGGAGGGGCTGGCGACGAAGGAGCTGCCCACGTTGGAGCAGATCGTGTTCGTCGAGCGGAACGAACGACGGGCGAGGATCCTGTGCCTCGCGGGGCCGCGGAGCGAAGCGCCCGACGGGCGGTCGAGAGATGCCTCGCTCCCCAGGCCGCTCGTTGGGGCCACGATGCAGCCGCCGCGCAGCGCCGAGGACCGCCCCGCGCCGGCCAAGCGGCACGTCTTCGTGGCCATGCCTTACGCCGAAGAGTTCGAGGACGTGTACGAGTTCGGGATCTACGGGCCGATTCGGCGATGCGGGTTCATTTGCGAGCGAGTCGACCAGGCGGCGTTCACGGGCGACATCTTGCAGCGGATCCGGCAGAGGATCGAGACCGCCGACCTGGTGATCGCCGACCTGAGCGGCGCCCGGCCCAACGTCTACCTGGAGGTCGGGTACGCGTGGGGGAAAGGCATTCCCGTCGTCTTCGTCGCCCGCGACGGCGAAGAGCCCCATTTCGACGTGAAAGCGCACCGCTGCCTCTATTATCGAACCATCAAGCAACTGGCTGGGGACCTGGAGAAGCTCATCCTGGGCCTTCACGAGGCTTGAATAGGGATCGAGCTGCGTGCCGGAATCGGCTTGCTCGACGATTGTCGAAGCCTAGCCCGCCGTTTGCATCGACCTCTCCTTTCGGCTATTCTGGCTCAGGTAGAATACCAGAGCGTGGCCGGGCGGAGACGACCCCGGCGCGGCGTGCCAGGTTGTCGTGTGCGCTATCCGGTGCTTTCCCGCTTGTTTCTCAGAATGACTGGAGTCTGCATCATGGCCGATCTCAACCGCCGAGGGTTTCTGAAGACGGCGACCGCCGTCGGCTTGTCCGGCGTCGGGCTTCTTGCGTCTCGACAGGCCGCTGCCGCGGAAGGGGGCAAGCGGAAATTCACCATGGACCTCCGCTGCGGGGCGATCGGCGTGAAGGCCGACCTGCGGGAGGCGATTCGGCTTGCGCACCAGTACGGGTTCGAGTCGGTCGAGCCGTCGGCCCCGACCCTGGCGAAGCTGTCCGACGCGGAACTGGGGGAGCTGCTCGCCGATCTGAAGGGGAAGAATCTGGTCTGGGGGGCGGCCGGGCTGCCCGTCGACTTCCGCGGTGACGAGTCGAAGTTCCAGGACGACCTCAAACAGTTGCCCGACCTGGCAGCCGCGCTCCAGCGGGCCGGCGTCACCCGCGTGGGCACGTGGATCTCACCCACCCACAACTCGCTCACCTATGTGGCCAACTTCCGGCAGCACGCACGGCGGCTGCACGAGGTGGCCAAGATCCTCGGCGATTGCGGACAGCGGTTTGGGCTGGAGTACGTGGGCCCCAAAACCTCCTGGACCAAGGGCCGTTACCCCTTCGTGCATACCATGGCAGAAACCAAGGATCTCTTGGCCGAGATCGGCCGGGACAACGTCGGTTTCGTGCTCGACAGTTGGCACTGGTACACGGCCGAGGAGACGGAGGCCGACCTGCTCACGCTGACCGGCCACGACGTCGTCGCCTGCGACCTGAACGACGCGCCGGCGGGGATCCCCGTCGACGAGCAGATGGACGGAAGCCGCGAGCTGCCAGCCGCCACGGGCGTGATCGACCTCGCGGCGTTTCTCGGCGCCTTGGTCAAGATCGGCTACAACGGCCCGGTCCGCGCCGAGCCGTTCAACAAGAAGCTCCTCGCCATGCCCAACGAAGAGGCGATGGCCGCCACCGCCGCGGCGATGAAGAAGGCGTTCGCCCTGGTGGAGTGATCTTGGTCGGCTCCAGCGTGCCTGGGGGCGTGAGTCTCCGCGCAGCCCGTCCATCGGAGCCGGCCGTGTTCAGGATGGCACGACCGGCGTGCGATGGATCGGGAACGGGAGGATATCTTGGCACGGAGACCGGACGCCCGTGGCCCCGCGAGGAGGGTCGCGGCGGCCTTGCCCAGGGCGACTCAGGTGGCGGGGTTCTGCCCGGACGGGCTCAGGGAGTCTCGCATCTCCTGGTGATCTTCCTGTCGAGTGTGCGGGGTGTCCTATTGGCTCGGGAAGGTGGTGAGAGGGCCCGGGCCGGGCAGGATCGTGGTGGGCGGCGTGCTGTAGGTGGCGGGGGGCGTGCTGTAGGTGCCGGGCGCGCAGGGATCACACGGAGCGGCCGAGCCGCACGGATCGCACGGGTTGGCGGGACAGCAGGGGTCGCTCATCACCTCCGGGGCCACCATCGTCGTGGGAAACAGGGCGCCCCGTCGAAACCAGTCGCAGCACTTGCAGCCGACCGTGCCGACCGTCAACGTCACTATTGCCGTTAGAACTAGCAGCTTCTTCATCATGAGGATCTCCTGTCGAAACATACCGGCTCCCTTGCCGGGCCATCGACCAGACAACTCTACACCACGCCGGATGATGTGCAAACGAAACGGCGCCGATTTTCCGAAACGGGCCGTATATTTTTCGCTACCCTCCAGGTTAAACAGAGGCTACACTTCCATAAACGAGCCGAAGGCTCGGATCTCGTCGGAAGTTGCGAATCGTCAGTTGCCCCGTTGACTTCGGGAGGCCCCTCATGCACAAGATTCGTTGGACCAGAGCGATGCGGGTGCCGGCCGCCGTGGCGGTCGGACTGGCCGTGTTTCTTGCCGCCGGCGTGTGCGCCGCGGTCCAGGCACCGCACGACGTCTGGCTGATTAGCACCCGTAGTGCCCCTTGGTCGAACCCCGTCGACGGTGAGGACCGGATCGTGTACTGGCATTTGGACGCCGACAAGAATTGGGCCTCGGCCGACCTGGAAGCCTTCCTGGCGACGGACGACACGGCGGTACCCACGTGTGTGTACATCCACGGCAACCGCACCACTCACAGTGAGGCGGTGCGGGAAGGGTGGAGCGTGTCGCAGAAGCTCAAGCGGGAAGCACCCGACCGCCCCTTGCGGTTCGTCATCTGGTCGTGGCCGGCCGACCAGATCCGCGGGATCCGGCAGGACGTCCAGGTCAAGGCCTACCGCAGCGACGTGCAGGCCTATTACCTGGCCTACTCGCTGGGGCGGATGAACCCGGAGGTTCGCGTAAGTCTGATCGGCTACAGCTTCGGCGCCCGGACGATTACCGGCGCATTGCACCTGTTGGCCGGAGGAGAGTTCGCCAGGCGCAGTCTGCCCGAAGGGACGGCCCCCGTGGAGCGGACGCCGGTCCGGGCAGTGCTGGTGGCCGCGGCGATGAATGCCGACTGGTTGTCGCCGGGGCGAGCGAACGGATTGGCGCTCTCGCTGGCCGAACGGGTGCTGGTGACCCGCAACACGTACGACCCGGTGCTGCAATACTATCCCAGGATGTACGGCCGCGGTGGTCCGCAAGCGTTGGGCTACACCGGGCCGGCCCGTGCGTCGCGACTCGGAGAGCAGCGAGAGAAAGTCGAGATCCTGCCCGTCGAACGCTCCGTGGGCAGCAACCACGACTGGGACGGCTATCTCCGCGCTTCCCCCGTCCGCTCGCGACTGGCCTGGTACGCCTTCTTGGAGCCGCCCGAGGCCGAGGCAGACGCGTCGGACGCCGAACAAGACGCGTCGAAATCCGAATCAGGGGCTTTGAAACCCCAGGCGGGATCCGAGGGGCCCGCCCTGTCCGCCGATGGGCCAGCGGGCCAGGGCACCCCCTGAATCGCGCGAACTCCACTGAGGACACTGTCCGTATGCCGTGAATGGCGAAGCGGCGCGTGGCCCCGTAGCAGGATTCATGGACGAGCCCCAGGCGTATCTCAACGGCCGGTTTATTCCCGCTTCGTCGGCGGCAATTCCGCTTACGGATTCCGGCTTCGTGCTGGGCGCCGCGGTCGCCGAACAGTTGCGCACGTTCGCCGGGAAGCTCTTCCGGCTCGACGACCACTTGGCTCGCCTGGAGGAGTCGCTCGAGATCGTAGGCGTCGACCCGGGGATTGGACGGGAAGAATTGGCGCACGTCGCCCGAGAACTGGCCGACCGCAACTACCGGCTGGTGGCCCCGGGCGACGACCTGGGCCTGTCGATCGTCGTCACCCCGGGACCGTATGCGGCGTATTCTCTGCCGGGGTCGGGTGGACCGACGGTGTGTCTGCACACGTATCTGCTGCCGTTTCGGCTCTGGGCCGACAAGTACCGCACGGGGCAAGCGCTGGTGACCACCGACGTGGAGCAGGTCTCGCCCGCTTCGTGGCCGCCCTGGCTGAAATGTCGCAGCCGCATGCACTACTACCTGGCCGATCGCCAGGCCGCGATGGCCGAGCCGGGCGCCCGGGCGCTGCTGCTCGACTCGCAAGGGTTCGTCGTCGAGGCGTCGACCGCCAACGTGATGATCTACACGGCCCGCGACGGCCTCCGAAGGCCGCCGCATCACAAGGTGCTTCCGGGGATCAGCATGCGGGAGGCCGACGAGCTGGCCCGCAAGCTCGGCATCCCGGCCGCCCAACGGGAGCTGACGCCGGACGACGTGGCCTCGGCCGACGAGGTCCTCCTGACCAGCACGCCGATGTGCCTGTTGCCGGTCACGCGGTTCGACGGACGGCCGATCGGCGACGGCGTTCCGGGCGAAGTCTTCCACCGGCTGCTGGCCGCCTGGAGCGACCTGGCGGGCATCGATATCGCGGCGCAGGCCGGGCGATTCGCCGCCCGGTAGCGTCCGATCCCGGGATTCCCTTTCTGCCGATCGGCCCGGATGCGCCACGACCTCCCTCTGCGAAAAATGAGCTAGACTTCATGGCGGATCTGGTTTTCTTGAGGCATGTCTCCGGAGGTACAGAATGAGTCGACGTCCAAGAAAAAGGTGCAACCGGCGTGGTGTGGCGATTCCGGAGTGGTCCTGCATCCTCGGTCTGTTGGGCCTCTGCATGGTCGGGCTGTTCTTCTCGTTCGGCCACACGGTTCGCGACCATACGGACAATACGGCCGATGGCGTGGCCGACCCAAGTCAGTTGGTCAATGGCCCCATGCTGAACGGCCCTGACGGAGACAGCCCGCAGCCGAAAGCCCCCGCGCCGGCCCCGCCGCGTCCGAAAGGCAACAACGGCGTGGGCAACGGCGAGGACCCGCAACCGCCGGGGAATCCGCCGATCAACGACGGACCGGGCACCGGGCCCGGCAATCCCGGCAATAAGGGCGGAGCGAAGAAATAGCCCGATTTGACACGGGGCCAAACGTGACGTAGAGAACCAATAGCAGGTCATTGTCTCTTCCGGTCAAACGGATCACCTGCAAGCCCGAAAAGGCAAACCGACTGCGAGGTCGGGGCGCAAAGCCATGGGGCTCGGTCGACGAGCTAGCCAGGCTGCCGAAGTTTGCAACCTTTCCTGAGGATGGTTGCCGTGTCGGCGTGCGTCTCGTCACTCGCGTTTTTCATTTCCACCCCGGGCGGTTTCGGATGCGCCCCGGGCGGTCTCCCACGCCGGCTTTGCCGTTCTCAAGACGTCCGACCGATCGGGCTGCCCGGAACCCGGCCCGTTTCGGCATTCTCCCCCCCACCCAAACGACGCCCCGACGCGTTTGACGTAGGGGCTTCTGAGACTAACACTTTCACAGGTTTGGGCACACTTCTTCGACCGCGGGACGCCGGCTGCCGCCCCCGATTCGCGCCCGGCCGGTGGTCGACCGAAGCGGTGGCCGAGCCAATGCTGTTCGTGATGGGAGATAGAAGGTGAACACACGATTTCGAAAACCCAAGCGATTGCCCCGCCGGGGCGCCACGCTCGTGCTGTCGCTCCTGCTTATCGTTGCGATGTTGGGAATGGTCGCCTTCGCGGTAGACACGGGCTACATCATGCTGGTCCGCACGCAGTTGCAGGTCGCCGCCGATTCGGCCGCCATGGCCGCCGCGGCGTATTTGGGCAAGCCGTTCGAGGAAATCCTCGCGCCGGCCGACGAGTACGCCGGCTATCACTTCGCCGGAGGCAAGCCGGTCGAGATCGATTCGTCCGACGTGGAACTGGGCCTTTGGGACAGCGACACCCGAACCTTCACGCCCTCCGACGAGATGGGGAACGCGGTTCGGGTAACGGCACGTCGCGACGCCTCGGCCGGCGGCGAGGCCCCGCTCTTCTTCGCCCGCATCTTCGGCAACCACTCCTTCCACATGTCCGCCTCGGCGGTCGCCATGGCCAACCCCCGCGATATCGCCTTCGTGATCGACCTCTCCGGCTCGATGAACAACGACACGGAGCCGTGCTGGGCCACCGGCGCGATCAACGACACCTTCGCCGACGACGGGTACCCCACGATCGGCGACGACTTGATGCAGGAGGTGTACGACGACTTCGGCTTTGGGTCTTTTCCGGGAGCGACGCAATACGTTGGCGAGCCAGTCGGTGTGTCGCAGAATCAGTACGCCTACGCCGAGCTGACCGAAAACGGCGGCCCGTTGACCGAGGGCTCGGTGCCGCAGCAGTATCGGATCAAGTCAAGCGATAGCGAGAGCACGCGAAAGAGCAAGGCGTATTCGTGGATCATCGACGCCCAGATCGCCCGAGTGATGCCCAACGCCAAGCCGACGCCCAATAGCTCGCTCAACTACGACTACTGGGAAAAGTACCTCGACTACGTGATCTGCCCGTTCCGAGACCGTTCACGTGGCTGGCTGCCCTATCGGCAGGACTCCGACCGCATTGACGGGTTCGGCAATCCCAGCTCCAGCACGTTCCCCGAGGCCAGCGTAAGCGTTCCCCGAGGTTATCGGAACAAGATCGGCTACCGGACGTACGTGCAGTTCATGATGGACCACGGCCGGGACCGGAAGCCGGATGGACGCCGGTACGTGCCCCTTTCCCGCCACAGCGCCGACTGCCCCTGGCACACGGAGGTCACGGCCGGGGGGACGCTCCGTTTCCCGCCTCGAGAGCAGCCGGTGCACGCCGCTCGCCGGGCGACGATCGCGGCTTTGCAGGTCGTCAAAGAACGCAACGCCGGCATCTCGGATCCCGACCAGCGCGATTGGGTGTCGATCGTGGCCTTCGACAGCCTCGTTGGCGGCGGGCCGGTAATCGAACAAACGCTGACCGCCGACTACGACCAAGCGATGCAGGCTTGCACGCGCCTTCAAGCCGTCGCCGATGATTGTGTGAGCACGGCCACCGAGGCGGGTATGCTCCTGGCAAAAGAGCACATCCGGCCGCGAAGCGAAGGCGGTTCAGGGCGCTACGCCACCAACAAGGTCGTCGTCCTCTTGACCGACGGCGTGCCCAACCTCTACGTGAGCAGTCGCTCCGAGATCGACCGCTTCATCCGCGACAACCCCAGCGACGACTTCTACGGCCGCGCAAAGTACCCCTACGACGCGGCGCTGATGCAGGCCGCCGTGATGGAACAGAAGAAGTGGTACATGTTCCCGGTCGGCGTCGGGCTGGGGACCGATTACGACTTCATGGACCGGTTGGCCCGCACGGGCGCCACCGCCAACGACGACGGAGAAAGCCCCCGCGGCAGCGGCAATCCCGCCGAATACGAACGGCGCCTGACCGACATCTTCGAGGAGATCATCACCAACCCCCAAGTGCGGCTGGTGCAATAACCCAACCTGTTGTCGATTCCCGCCCAGAGCCCACGGGCCGCCCCCCGTGGGTTCTTCTCTTTCTGCGAGGCCCTCTCCGCCGGGCAGCTCCGCGTCGTCCTGCCTGCCGCGCTCCGCCGAGCCAACGTCAGGAAACGCAGTGTGTGTGCTTCTTGCATGGAGTTGGCCTGAGCTCTCTGGGTCGTTCCTCGAGGACGCAGATCGTCCACGGAGTGCCTCCGGGGTACGAGTTCCACGCTCCACGCAGCCAACTCTGCTTGACGACCTCCAACAGATGGGTACACTACGGATGTTTGCACGGCCAATGACCGCCCGACGCGACCCGGATCCCGGAAACCCGGGCTTCCGATAAAGACCACTCGTTCATTGACCATGCAGGGCTCAATAAGGGACGTCAGGAGCCCCGTTGCACAACATGGAATGATGGGCCAAGTGTGGAAGTGGGGGCCTAAGCCCCGCCGGGTGCGGTGGTTGCCGTAACGGCGGCCGGCCATGGCCGAAGGTTCTCAGCAACCTCCCGACGCGTGGGTAGCGCATTTGGCCGCCCGAACGCAGTACGGCGACCATGCCTTGAATGGTAGGACCAGCCAGAGCACGTCCCATCAAGACAACGAAGGGAGAACGGATAATGTCACCACTCTTCGGGAGCGGCCGCAGCATTCTCGACAGGACGGTCGAGTTCTTCACCAAAGAAGGCTGGAAATTCGAACAACTCGAAGGAAAGCCCGTCATTCGCATGGGCTTCAAGGGTGACAATGGGAGCTGGCTGTGTTTTGCCCAGGCAAAGGATGACAAGCATCAATTGCTGTTCTACTCCATCTTGGAGTCCAACGTCCCGGAGCATAAGCGGCACGAGGTTGCCGAGTTCGTAACACGCGCCAATTACGGCCTGCAAATCGGAAACTTCGAGATGGACTTCTCCGACGGGGAGGTCCGCTACAAGACGAGCATTGACGTGGAAGGCGGCGAATTGACTCTGAAAATGATCCGCACGCTCATCTACGTGAACATCCTGATGATGGACCGGTATCTGCCCGGCATCATGAGCGTCGTCCACGCGGGCACTGCTCCGGCAGCGGCCGTTGCGCAAGTGGAGAAATAGCCGGCAACGTCCTCTCGGCTCGGTTACGTCGCATCGTCTCCCCTGCTATCGCCCTTTGAGCCACCGATCCGCGGCGGCGGCGGCCAGCCGGCCTTGGTTGATGGCGTGGACGACGAGGGACGCGCCCCGCACCGTATCCCCGGCGGCGAAGATGCCCGGCTTGCTGGTCATCCAGCGGTCGACGACGACGTTGCCGCGGCCGTCGAGCTGAAGGTCCAGGTCGTCGATCAGCCCACCGTGGACCACGTGGAGGAAGCCCGCCGCCAAGAGGACCAAGTCGGCTTCGATCGCAAACTCCGTGCCCGGCCCTTCATGCATCTGCCAGCCTCCGGGTCCCTCGGTCCAGTCGACCTCGCACCCATGCAACGCCGTCGCGCGTCCGCCGGAGCCGGAGAGTTGCTTGGTCAGGATGCTCCAGCGGCGTCGGCATCCTTCTTCGTGCGAGGAAGAGGTCCGCAAGATCACCGGCCAATGGGGCCAGGGAGTTTTGGGGTTTTTGCGTTGGGGCGGCTCGGGGAGGATCTCCAGTTGGGTGACCGAGAGGGCCCCCTGGCGGACCGAGGTTCCCACGCAATCGCTGCCCGTGTCGCCCCCGCCGATGACCACCACGTGCTTGCCCCGGGCATGGATCAGTTCGTCGCCGTTTTCGGGAACGGGGTCGCCCGCCACGCCGCGGTTCTGCTGGGTGAGAAATTCCATGGCGAAGTGGACCCCGCGCAGTTCCGCCCCCGGCACGTCGAGCGGCCTCGGCCGGCCCGCGCCCATGGCCAGCAGCGTCGCGTCGAACGTCCGTTGCAGGTATCGCGCGGAGAGGTCTTGGCCGACGTTCACGCCCGGCTCGAACGTGACGCCTTCGGCCGCCATCTGCTCCAGGCGGCGATCGATGATCGGCTTTTCCAGCTTGAAGTCGGGGATCCCGTACCGCAACAGCCCGCCGATCCGGTCGTCCTTCTCGAACACGACCACGTCGTGTCCGGCCCGGGCGAGCTGCTGGGCGGCGGCCAGCCCGGCCGGCCCCGAGCCCACGACGGCCACTTTCTTTCGCGTCTTCGTTGCCGGGCGGATCGGCTCGACCCACTTTTCGGCAAAGGCCCGCTCGGCGATCTGATGCTCGATGTGCTTGATGTTCACCGGATCGTCGTTCAGCGCCAGGGTGCAGGCGGCCTCGCAAGGGGCGGGACAGACCCGGCCGGTGATCTCCGGGAAGTTGTTCGTCGAGTGCAGGTTCTCGGCGGCCTCGCGCCAGCGGCCCTGGAAGACCAGGTCGTTGAACTCCGGGATTCGGTTGACGACCGGACAACCGATCCCGTGGCAGAAAGGAATGCCGCAGTCCATGCAACGGGCCGCTTGCTCGTGGAGGACGCGGCCGGACAGCGGCTGGTCGATTTCCTTCCAGTCCCGGGTCCGCTCTCGGATCGGACGACGTGCGACCTCGACTCGCGCGAACTCGACGAAGCCTGTGGGATTAGCCACGGAACACCTCCTCGGTTGCCGGCGTCGCCTCATCGCCCACGTCCTCGCGCTCTCGCAGGCGCTCGAGCGCCCGGCGGTAGTCGATGGGCATCACCTTGACGAACTTGCCGGCCATTTCCTGCCAGGCGCCGAGGATGCGTCGGGCCTGCCGGCTGCCCGTCCACTTCTCGTGCCTGGCGATCAGGTCGTAGAGGAGATCCCGGTCCTCTTGCTGCCAGAGGGATTCCAGGTCGACCGTGTCGAGGTTCGCCAGCGTGTCGAAGAGTTGGTGCTCGTCGAGCACGTAGGCGATGCCCCCGCTCATCCCGGCGGCGAAGTTCCGGCCCGTGCGGCCCAGCACGACCACCACGCCGCCGGTCATGTATTCGCACCCATGATCGCCGACGCCCTCGACGACCGCCGTGGCGCCGCTATTGCGCACGGCGAACCGCTCGCCGGCCAAGCCGCCCGCGAACACCTCGCCGCCGGTCGCGCCGTAGAGCACCGTGTTGCCGACGATCACGTTCTCTTGGGGATCGAACGGCACGCCGGGAGGAGTCTCGACGACGATTCGCCCGCCCGAGAGGCCCTTGCCCAGGTAGTCGTTTGCGTCGCCGACGAGCTTGAGCGTCACGCCGGGGGCGAGAAACGCGCCGAAACTCTGGCCCGCCGAGCCGGTGAAGGTGATCTCGAGGGTTCCATCGGGCAGCCCCTCGGGGCCGTGGCGTGAGACAACGCGATTGCTGAGCGTGGCCCCCACGGCGCGATCCACGTTGCGGATGGACATCTCGATCGAGGCGGGCTCTCCGGTCTCGATCGAGTCGCCGAGGCGTCGGAGGATCTCCCCGTCCAGATGATCTTCATGGACGTTGGCTTGCGGCCGCACGCAACGCAGGGAACACCCGCCCGACGGCTCCGGCGGGGCCAGCATGGCCGAGAAATCCAAGCCTTTCGCCTTCCAGTGGTCGATTGCCTTGCGGCCGTCCAGACGGTCTACGCGCCCGACCATCTCGTCGACGGTGCGGAAGCCGAGCCGGGCCATGATCCGCCGGACCTCCCCGGCCACGAAGGTAAGATACCGCACCACGTATTCCGCCTTGCCGGCAAATCGCTCGCGGAGCTCGGGCGATTGCGTCGCGATCCCCGCCGGGCAGGTCCCCAGGTGGCACTTTCGCATCAACAGGCAGCCGAGCGAGACCAGCGCCGCCGTGCCGAACCCGAACCGCTCGGCGCCCAGAAGGGCGGCGATGACCACGTCGCGCCCGGTCTTCATTTGGCCGTCGGCCTGCACCAGGATTCGGTCGCGGAGCCCGTTGCGCACGAGCGTCTGCTGGGTCTCGGCCAACCCGATCTCCCAGGGGACGCCGGCGTGCTTGATCGAGGAGAGGGGGCTTGCGCCGGTTCCGCCGTCGTGGCCGCTGATGAGCACTTCGTCGGCGTTTCCTTTGACCACCCCGGCGGCCACCGTGCCCACACCCACCTCCGAGACCAGCTTGACGGAGACCTTCACCCCGGGACTGGCGCACTTGAGGTCGTAGATCAATTGGGCCAGGTCTTCGATCGAGTAGATGTCGTGGTGCGGCGGGGGCGAGATCAGCGAAACGCCGGGCGTGGAATGGCGCAGCTCGGCGATCTCTTCGGTGACCTTGTGGGCGGGAAGTTGGCCGCCTTCGCCCGGCTTGGCCCCCTGGGCCATCTTGATCTGGAGCATTCTGGCGTGGGCCAGGTAGTTGATGGTGACGCCGAACCGCGCGCTGGCCACTTGCTTGATGCCGCAGTTGGCCGAGTCTCCGCCGGGCATCGGCTCGTACCGCCTTGGGTCTTCGCCCCCCTCGCCCGTGTTGGCCATCGCCCCCAGCCGGTTCATGGCCACCGCCAGCGTTTCGTGGGCTTCCTTGCTGATCGAGCCGTGCGACATCGCCCCGGTGTAAAATCGCTGAACGATCTTTTCGACCGGCTCGACCTCCTCCAGCGGCACGGGCTCCCCCGGCACGAACTCCAACAGCCCGCGCAGCGTGTAAAGCCCACGGCTCTGATCGTTGATCGCCCGAGCATACTCGGCATAGACGTCCGGATCGTTCTGGATCACGGCGTGCTGCAACCGGGTGATGGTGTCGGGGTTCCAGAGGTGCTTCTCGCCGTCGTGCCGGTGGTGATACTCGCCCTCGAAGTCCAGCTCCAGAGAGCCCGACTCGCGTGGCCCGTAGGCCGCGCGGTGGCGGGCCAGGGCCTCGCCGGCGATGACGTCCGGGCCGATCCCCTCGATCCGCGACGGCGTCCCCGCGAAGTACGCATCGACCACCTCGCGATTCAAGCCGACCGCCTCGAACTGCTGGGCCGCGTGGTAGCTCCGCAAGGTGGAGATGCCCATCTTCGACATCGTCTTGAGGATGCCCTTCTTCACGGCGGTGATGAACTGGTCGTTGAGCTGATCCAGCTCGACGTCTCGGGGCAGATCCCCCTGCTCGTGCAGCTTGTGGATCGCCTCGAAGGCCATGTACGGATTGACGGCGTTGGCCCCGTAGCCCGAGAGGAGGCAGAAGTGCATCACCTCGCGCGGCTCGCCGCTTTCTACGACGATCCCCGCCTCGCCCCGCAACTGCCGGCGCAACAGCCCGTGGTGCAACGCGGCGGTGGCCAGCAGGCTGGGGATCGGGGCCTCTTGCGGGGAAACGCCGCGGTCGCTGACGATCAAGAGCGAGGCACCGTCCTTGATCGCCGCTTCCGCCGTGTCAACCAGGTCGTCCAGCGCGCTGCGGAGCGCTTCGCCGGGCTGATCCGCGGCGGCGTCGAACAGGGCCGGCAGCACGGCCACCCGGAAGTCTTCCCGCTGGACCGATCGCAGCCGCTCGACGTCTTCATTCGTGAGGATCGGATGGGGCAGCTTGAGCTGCCGGCAGTGTTGGGGCGTTTCGTCCAAGAGGTTCCGCTGCTTGCCGGTGAACGTCATCAACGACATCACCAGCCCTTCCCGCAACGGGTCGATGGGCGGGTTGGTCACCTGGGCGAACAACTGCTTGAAGTAGTTGAACAGCAGTTTCGGGCGGTCGGAAAGCACGGCCAGGGGCGTGTCGGTCCCCATCGACCCGACCGGCTCCTGGCCGTTGGCGGCCATCGGGGCGATGACCATTTGCAGCTCTTCGCGGTTGTAGCCGAACGCCCTCAGCCGCTGGGCCAGCGTTTCCGGGTCGATCTCAGCGGATCGCGACGGCTGAAACAAGCCGCGCAGCTCGATCCGGTTCTGCTCCAGCCAGCGGCGGTACGGCTTCTGCCGGGCGATCTTGCCCTTGATTTCGTTGTCGACGACGATGCGGCCTTCCTGCGTGTCGACCAGGAACATCCGCCCGGGCTGAAGGCGGCCCTTGCGCCGGATCTTCTCCGGCGGGAACTCGATCACGCCCACCTCGCTGGCCAACACGACCAGGCCGTCGGTCGTCACCACGTAGCGGCACGGGCGCAGCCCGTTGCGGTCCAGCGTGCCGCCCACCAGCCGGCCGTCGGTGAAGACGATCGCCGCCGGGCCGTCCCACGGCTCCATGATCGCCGAGTGGTACTCGTAGAACGCCCGCTTGTCGGTCGAGATGTGATATCGCGGCCCGAACGCCTCGGGGATCATCATCATCAAGGCGTGCGGGGCCGAACGTCCGGCGCGGACGAGAAGCTCCATCGTGTTGTCGAAGCATGCCGAATCGCTCGCGCCCGGCTCCAGGATCGGAAACAGGCGGGACATGTCGTCGGTCAGCGCTTCGCAAGCCATCGACCTCTCGGCCGCCCGGAGCCGGTTGGCGTTGCCTCGCAACGTGTTGATCTCCCCGTTGTGGGCGATCATCCGGAACGGCTGGGCCAACGGCCAGCTCGGGAACGTGTTCGTGCTGTAGCGCTGGTGCACGATCGCCAGGGCTGTGGCCAACCGCTCCTCAGACAAGTCCGGATAATAGTCGAACAACTGCGGCGCCAGGAACATCCCCTTGTAGACCACCGTCCGGCACGACATCGAGGGAAGGTAGAACCGGTCGAGATCCTCACCGAGCAGCCGGCGAGCGCGCCGCTCGATGCTCTTTCGGGCGACGTACAGGCGGCGCTCCAAATCCTCGCCGGCCCGGCCGCAACCGTCGATGAACGCCTGGCGGACGACCGGCTCGGCACTGCGGGCGATCTCGCCGAGGCAGCGATTGTCGGTGGGCACGTCGCGCCAACCCAGAACCTCGAGGCCCGCCTCGCGGACGCCTTCGATCAGCAACGCCTCGCATTGGCTTCGCAGCTCGGCGTCCTGCGGCAGGAAGACCATCGCAACGCCATACTGCTGCGGCCCCGGAAGATCGAAGCGCAACCGGTCCGCCTCGGCGCCCAAGAACTCGTGCGGGATCTGGAGCAGAATGCCGGCGCCGTCGCCGGTTGACTCGTCAGCCCCTGTGGCCCCGCGATGCATCAGGTTCAGAAGCACCTGCTTGCCGTGCTCGACGATCGCGTGGTCCCGACGCCCGGAGATGTTCACGACGGCGCCGATCCCGCACGCGTCGTGCTCCCACTGCGGATCGTACAGGCCTTCGGGCTTCGAACCCGTGTGTCTCACGGCGGTTCCTCTCGAGGTGCCTCGGATACGTCTCTACAGTCGGTCGCGATGCGCAAGGGACATCGCTCAAGGCCGGCCGGTCGACATCGCACGCGGGGCGCGGCGGAATCGCCCACTCGCTCGCTGGTTGTTGGGTTTAGCAGGCGGCCGCCATTCCAACAAGCCGATCCCCCCAGGGAAAGAGCGTCAGCTCCCATCCTAGCATTAGATGCCCTTATGGCAAGCGGGGCGCAGGATTACCAATCGTCACCCCGCAGCGTGGGCTTCGCTCCAGCGCCCTCAACCGAGCCAAGGGATATGTGAACAAGCACAACGTGTTGTCGCCAAAAGACTTAGTCACCAATCACTGCCACAGTCTCGATCGCCTGGCTTGACGCAGCCTGGCGGCCCGTACCCGTTCCGCGATCCCGTGGCCCCACGGCCCGAACAGGACACCCTCGGCAGATTAGATGCCCTGGGAGCCCCGCATCTGGAGCGATCAAGCGGGCTCTCGCTGGCTTTGGCACTCGACGAAGGGCGCATCAAGCTGGACGATCCCGTCGCGAATCACATCCCCGCGTGGAAAGCCGACCCGCTGAAGTCGAAAATCAACGTCCTCCAACTGGCCACGCACAGCTCGGGCATCGAAGACGCGGCCGCCCCGGAAACCGACGAATCGCACGACCAGCTTTCCGGCTGGAAAGGCGATTTCCGGCGGGGCCGCTCGATCAAGCCCGTCGAAACCGTCCGCTCTACTGTCGCGCGTGAAGCACCGTGATCGAATGGGCCGGGAGCACCACGGGCTTGTCGAGCGGGAGCGGCTCGGGGAGTTGCTTCGTGGTGACTTGCTCCGGCCGGCCCGGCACGTTGATCGACCCGAGGCTCGGGCCGTGGATCCGCCAGGCGGCAGCAACGGCGAGCTCGCTCGCCCCTTCGATCTTGAGGCTCGTGGAGACCTCTTCCTTGGGCGAGTAGTTGATCAGCCCTACGGATAGCGTCTGCGACGCAGCGTCCCAGGCAGCCACGGCGTCGAGGGGCGCGTCGCCGACCACCTCGACCGGAACGAGCTTCCCGCCGACTCGGGCCCGATACAAGGTGAGCAGGTGCCCGACCGGGCCCATCGAGGCGTGCGTGCGGCTGGTCTTGATCGCGCCGATGACGTTGACCGTCTGGGCCCATTGGGCAATTGTCACCAGGTCGCCCGAGCGGATCAGCTCGTGGAGTGCCCGGCCGTTGGCGATCGCGTCGCCCAGCGGGTAGTAGACCTCGAACCGGCCCACCCCCGGTCCGTCCGGCTCCGGGTTCCACTCGCGCACGACGCCCCACTCGTCGATCGAAAGCCGGATGCGATCCACGGCCGGATCGCTGCCGTCCTGACGCGCCCTGAGGTCGTCGATCAGGCCCCGAACGCCCGCGGCCACGTGGCCCGAATAGTCGAGGAAGCTTTCCTCATATTTCCGTGCGTCTTCGGGCGAGAAAGGGACGCGCAGGCCCCGTTGCGTGTAGTGATGGGCGCTGAGGAGGTCCATCGACGCGGCGCAGCGAGGCACGACGACGTCGTTCCACTTGCCGGGCGAGCCGACGGCCACGACTTTGATCTCGGGGTCCACGGCCTTCATCGCGCGGACGAACGCGTTGTGCCTCAGCGCGTACCGCTCGACCGGCACGTTCCCCAACTGCCAGCCGCCGTACATCTCGTTGCCGATCCCCCACCAGACGACGCCATAGGGGTCGGGATGCCCCGCCCGGGCCCTGCGGGAACCCCACCGGGTTTTCTCGCTGCCGTTGGCGTACTCGACCAGCTCGGCGGCGTCGTCGACCGAGCCGAGTCCGGTGTTCACCACGACCAAGGGCTCCGTGTCGATCCGGCGGCAGAAGGCGAGGAACTCGTCGATGCCGAAATCGTTGTCCTCGACGTCTTCCCAGGCCCGCTCCCATCGCGGCGGGCGCCGGTCGCGCGGGCCGGCGCCGTCCTTCCAGTGGTAGCCGGAGACGAAGTTGCCGCCGGGCCACCGGTAAATCGGCGAGTTCAGCCTCTTGACGAGGTCAAGCGTGTCGGCACGCATCCCATTCACGTTGTCAGCGGGCATCAGCGAGAGGCAGCCGATCCACAGGTAGCCCGGCTGGGAGAGGGTGAGCGACAGGCTCGCGTTATCCGTGGTTGCCCCGGCACGGAACCGAAAAGCGGACTTCTCGTACGACGCGCCCGTCTCGCGCAACACGACGCTCTGGCCCGCCGACTCCTCGTCTCCCCAGGCGAGGCGAACGGTCACCGGGCCCGGATCGGCTACCTGGCACAGGACGGCATGGCCGACGTACTCCCTGCCCTCGATCAATCCGAGGTTGCCTTGGCGGATGCCGCACGGGCCGCCGCGCGGATCGCGGACCCACAGGGCCATGCAGTGGTCGCCGCAGTAGGCGCCCGCGGCGTCGTGCGCGGCGTCGAAGTCCGCGCCCTCGGGTCCGAACGCCTGCCACGCCTTGCCCGGCTCGAGCAGGAACTTGCGGTCGAAAAGCATCTCCGCCCAAATGCCGTCGTGGATGCACCGGCCCAGATGCTCGATGAACTGGCCGTAGAGGTACGGGTTGATGGCCGGCCCCGGTTTCGCCACGTCGATGGTGACGGTCGCTTCCAGGGCCCGGGCCTCATCGAGCCATGGGATCGTCAGACACAAGACAAACGCGGCGAGCCGCCAGCGGTGCTCAGTGTGGATAACCATGTTCATGGCACGAGGTTCCTTTGCTTCAATCGCAAATCCCGCTTTGCCTGGTTTGCGAATAGTCCCTGGTTGCGGATCCCGCTCGCGCCGCCGGCCGCGCCGGCGGATTGAGGACTTACCGGATCGCCTTGCCGAGCGCGTTGAGCTGGCTGACGAACGGTTGGGGTATTCGCCCTTCGGCGCCGATGGGCACGTCCCAGGTGACGACGACGCCCTGTTGGTTCAGCTCGCGCGTGTAGCCGATGATCGTCTCGTCCGGCAGCGCCGGCCGGTCGCCCCGGCACCACGAACTGCCGAGGAAACTGAGCACCTGGCACTGGACCCGTTTGCCCTCGCGCTCGATCCAACGGCCGGGGCAGCCCTTGAGGGCTTCCGGCACCTTTCCGAGCGGGACTTCCCCGGCCGTGTAGTCTTCGTGCCGGGTGTGGCAGACGACCGGCAGCTTGACGCCGGGATTGAACGCCACGATCGCCTCGGGATTGCCGGCCTCGAGCGCCGCGGCAAAGCTGGCAAAGTTCGGCTCGTCGGCGAAGCGGTACATCTCGTCGGCGAAGTAGCAGCCGTCGATCCACCAGCCGTGCACGTTACCCCCCCAGCGAAGCGACCACTCCCGGATCACCGCCTCCCAATGACGCTGGAACGCGACCAGCCTCCCGCCGACGGGCTCGCCGGGCAACTGCCAGCCGCCGGGCCGCCCCCATCGCCACTCGAGGCGCTTGCGCGCAACCGGATCGGCCGCCGGTGCGCCGCTGGGCAGGTAGACCATCAGCCGGATGCCGTGAGGCTCAAGCGCCTCGGCCAGGTCGAGAATCAGGTCGCGTCGCGAGCACTTGCTCGGCCGGATCCCGACGATCCGGTCGTACGTGGCGTTGGGCGCGCAGTAGTGGCCCGAGTTCTGGCCGATCGTGAACAGAAGGTATCCCGTGCCGGTCGAGGCAAGCTGCTCGGCCAGCGCGCCCGCGTCGAACGCGTCAATCCGCCGGTTCCACTCGTCGGCCGACAGTTCCGCGCCCCCCGCCGAACTGGGAGCGGCACCCAGATAGTGCAGCATCACTCCCCATCGCGCCTCGTGAAGCCAATCCGATTTCTCGGCCCCGTTCGCCGAGCAGACCGACGCAACGCTGGCCACCGCAACAAGGACGTATCTCAGGAAAACGCGATGCATCGGATCGTTCCTCCCGGCTCTGGTTTCCATCGCAAAATCGCTCCTACGGCCCCGCGGTCTTCAGCAGCCGATCGAGCCGGTCGAGCAAGGCCGCCTGGGCGGGATTGATCTTCCGCCGGGCCGCCTCGAGGTCGAAGAACGCCGCCTTGTCGACCTCGGGGAACTCCTTCGCGCGTCCCGACTTCGGCGGCCACTCCATGGTGAACGTGTTGCCCCGGATCGCTGCGGGGTCGCAGTCGCCTTCAAAAGCCCAGGCATGGACGACCTTGCCCCCTTTCTGCCGGATAGGCGTCAATGGAATGAAACTCCCAGCAGCCTCCAGGCCAAGCTCTTCGTGAAACTCCCGCCGGGCAGTGGCCAACAACTCCTCGCCCGACTCGACCTCCCCCTTGGGGATGGACCAAGCCCCCTCATCCTTCTTGCGCCAGAACGGCCCGCCGGGATGGACCAAAAGGACCTCAATTGTGCCCCCCCGCACGCGGTACATCAGCAGCCCGGCACTGGTCTTCGCCACCTCGGATCATCCCCTGGAGACAGGCATTACAGCACCCCCAGCTTCGGCGGCCGGGGTGCGTCGATTGTAACCTCCCTTGCGGCGGAGAAAAGCCAGGCAGCGCGCGCGCTCGGGGCACGTCGGGCACGAGTCGGCTCCTTGGCGTCGTGCAGAACCAGAGCGCGTTCTGGTCTTCCAAGGCCCCTCGGCACTCCGCAGCGACCTGTCTGTGCAAACACACGCGCTCGGGGTCTCGATGGCCTTCCCATCGGCGCGATCCACCCCTTCCCCCTCATCAGCCGGCATTTCCCGGGAAAGGCTTGGTTGCCGGGCCGATTTTTCTTACCATGAAGCGGTCGCTTCCGGCGGCTACGGGGGCAATCGGCGTTTGGGGGGATGCTCCGTCGAGGAGCGGAGAACCGAAAGGGGGTCGAAGATGACGAAAACGGCAGTCGTTCACTCTCAGCAGAGGTGGGAGTACCTCGTTGTGACCCGGCGAACCGAGACGAGCCTGGAAAAGCAACTGAACGAGCTCGGACAGGCTGGGTGGGACTTGGTGTCGGTCGACCACGGCAAGGATTTGAAAGGCATCGTGGCGTGGATTGCCTTCGTGAAGCGCCCGGCAACAGAACAGCCGGTCGCGTCTTCCCGCCAAGAGCAAGTCCGCGAAGCGGTCGCACAACCTTCTGAGGAACCGGAGAAGGCGGAATCGCCCGCGGGCCAGGAGGGTTTTGACCTCTCCGGCGAGGAGTTCGGCATCAAAGAGGAGTGAGTCGCCGGCTCGCGAGGTGGCCGTGCCGGGGCCGTTGCCTCTCGTGGAGGTTTCCTCTTGGGGGATAGGGAGCCGGTCAAGGCGTCTGGCCGCGCCTGTTTGGGGACGCGCCGCTGACCAGCGTGTTGGGTTCCGAGGCAGTCAGGCCGCGCCGGATCAGGGCAGTCGCGGCTCGACGGCGATGGGGGCCGGGCAGAACCGGGCTTCGGCAACCGGCCGCTTCCCGGTTGACCTGCCGCTAAGGATCGCAAGAACAATAGGTGGGGCACGATTCCATCGTGCCCGGCACGTTGGAAACGTGCCCCACGGCCATATCGCGACAGTTGTTTCTTCCGCGATCTTTAGGCTTAATCAGAGACTCGCGCGTCGGTGACGACCCGGGCCAGCGCCACCGCCGAGTCAACGCCTATCTTCTGCAAGACGACGGCTCGCACGCGGTCGACCGTCCGCTGACTGAAGTCCAGCTCGCGCGAGATCGCCTTGTTCGGCTTGCCGGCCATGATCAGTTCCATGGTCTGCCGCTCGCGCGGCGTCAGGGTGCTCATCCGCCGCCGCACTTCGGCTCGCCTGGCCTGCTCCTCCCGCGCGTGGCGATCTGCTTTCACCGCGGCCTGGATGGCGTCGGCCAGCTCGTCGGCCTGATACGGCTTTTCGATCACGGTGAGAGCGCCGCTGTTCATCGCTCGCACCGTCGTGCGCACGTCCGCATAGGCACTGATAAGGATCACCGGCAGGGTGCTGCCCTTAGCAGAAAGCCGCTCGATCAGCTCCAGCCCGCTCATCCCATTCAATCGCAGATCGATCAACAGACAGCCTGCGGCCGCCGGGTTGAAGCGCGCGAGCAATTCCTCCCCAGACGCGAATGTCTCGCAGCGGATGCCCATCGACGAAGCCAGCGCGGCAACGCCTCGACGGGCGTCGGGCTCGTCGTCGACAACAAACAGGGTCGCTGCAGATTCGTTCATCGAGGAAACCTACACGTTGAAGTTGATCGTGTGCGGAAGGAGCGGGTTACGCGGGAGCCGTGTCTCTTGTCCCAGTCGGGCAGGACCCCCATCCGTATGATCGGCTCAAGGTGTGCGGTCGGATAGGGGGCAATCTCCGAAATCGGTTGCGGGGCCCCGCAATCTCCCGGATGTGCCGGCCCGAGTCTTCTTTCGCGAAATCGGAGGCCTTTGCCGGATCGGCACCGTCCGCCGTTTCGTCGCCCCCGACGCCTCCGCGCGCCGGTTGCCGTGGAACGATCCCGACCACAGAAGATAAAATGGATGGTACGCCAAGTCCGCCCGCGGCAGAGCCACGTCTCAGATCCCCGCCCGAAACGAGGGAGGCAAGACGCGCGTGCGGCCGACCGAACGCGTGGCGAGTCAATCGAGCCTCACGAAACCGAAGCCGCCTCGATCTCGCCACCTTCGGCGCCGCGGTTGCGCCGAGGCTTCCGACGCGATCCGGCGAAGGCCAGCGTCATTGTCACGTTCGACCAGCAGCCGAGAACAGAGCGATACCCGAATTCTTCTGCGGCTACCCACAACCTGGGTACGGTAGGCTTCGCTGAGTGCTTCAGTGAGGGGATCGGTGATCGGTTCGGTGGAGGGCTCCGGTAGGGGTCCGCTGAGGCCGAAAGCGGCCAAGAGGCAAGCCAATTCCATCCGGACTACGGATACTGAAACCCCGCCATGGGCCTCAGGGTCCACTCGGCCCGTTCGGAGGGAACGCAGCTCCCATGGGCCCCTGGGCGGCCAAGGGCGGTCAACGGGAGCCCGACTCGCCGGGAGAAAACGCCCGACAACCGCACATGGGACGCCAAGGGATCCACGGGAGGTGTTGGGCGTCTGCTTTGTCCGGGCAGGGTCCGGTCGTTGCGGCTATTCATCCAGGTTGGCTTCAATCACCAGACGAACGAGCTCGGCCACGGAGTCGGTCTGCATCTTCCTGAAGACCTCCCGGCGCCGGTTTTCCACCGTTCTGACGCTGATGTCCAACTGCTTGGCGATCGCTTTGTTCGCTTTTCCCTGGACGACCATTTCCATCACTTGGCGTTCCGCCGACGTGAGCCGACCAGCGCGACCACGGATTTCTTCGCGACGCTCGTACTCGGACCGACGCTCAGCGTCGTGGGCCAGTGCTCTGCGGATCGCGTCCCAGAGGTCATCGTCCTCATAAGGTTTCTCCAACAGAGTCACGGCCCCCGCCTTGATCGCCCGGACGGTCATGGGGATCCGGGCGTAGGCCGTCAACACGATCACGGGCAAGAGGAGGTTCCGTCGGTTGAGTTCTTCCTGAAGCTCCAGGCCGCTCATGCCCAGCATGCGTACGTCGACCACGAGACAGGCGGGGCCTGCTTCGTGGTACGAGGCGAGGAACTCCTCGGCGGAGGAGAACGCCTTGGCGCGAAGCCCCATCGACTGAACCAGAGCGCAGACGGACATCCGCGCTTGCTCATCGTCATCCACGACGAATACGATCGGTCCGCGTTCCATCGCTTGGCCCCCCTGTTGAGATGGGCAGCGTGAAATGGAACGTCGCCCCACCATCGGGGGTGGAGGCGGCCCACAAATCACCACCGTGTGTCTCGATGATCGTCCTGCTGATCGCAAGTCCGATTCCCAGCCCCCCGGGCTTGCTTGTAGCAAAGGCATCGAACGGATTCAAGTCATCCTTCGGCGGTAGACCCGACCCATTGTCGGCGACCGCGATCTCCACGAATTCGCCCGGCTGAGAAGTGCGCACGATCACGCGACGCGTTCCCGCCGGACTCTGGTCCAACGCCTCGTACGCGTTTCGCAGAAGATTCACCAGCACCTGCTGAATCTGGACCCGATCGACGTGGACCACGGGCAACGTTTCGCCCAGCTCCAGCGTCACGGCGACCTGATGTCGGCGCGTCTCGAAGGCAACCAGCTCGACGGATTCTTCGACCACTTGGTTGATGTTGGCGGGAGCTCGTTGCGGCTCGGTGCGTCGGACGAAAGACCGCAGTCGCGCGATGATTTGTCCGGCGCGAGCGGCCGCGGCCGCGATTTGTTCGCTCCAGTCCCGCAGGTCGTCCAGATTCGGCTCTTTCTCGGCCGTGAGCACGTTGCGACTTGCCTTGGCGAAATTGAGCACCGAATAGAGAGGCTGACTGACCTCGTGGGCGATTCCCCCCACCAACTCACCCATTGTCGAAAGACGTCCCACGTGGGCCAGTTGGGCTTCCGTGCGGCGGAGCTCCTCTTCCGCGGCATTGCGCTCGGTCACGTCTCTTATGATTCCCTGGATCCCGACGAGTCGACCGCCTTCCAGGATGGGTGAGGAGTTGAGTTCGATCGAGATCCGGCTGCCGTCCTTACACAAACCCTCCGCTTCGATGACGCCAATCTCCTCGCCGGCCGCCACCTCGGACAAACGCCGCAAAGCTCGCGGCACCTCGGATTCCGGCGCGAAGTCGGTGAAGGGCCTGCCCAGCATCTCCTCCGGCTCGTACAGGAATACTCCCTCCGCGGAAGGCGAGATGTAGGTGATGTTCCCTTGGAGATCCATCGTGAAGATGATATCGAAGCTTCTCTCGGCGATGCCCCGGAACTTCTCCTCGCTCTCCCGCAGCGCCTCCTCCGCTCGCTTGCGTTCGGTGACGTCGATCGCCATTTCGTAGCGAACCATGCGCCCGTCCGGCCAACGGACTGCCCGGTTGATGCAACGGTACCACCGGCCGGTGACGCGGTTCTGCTCTTCCCAGATGTATGCCTGCCCCACGTTCTTGCCAAGGATTCGATCATTGGTGCATTCCGGGCACGGGGACTCACGGCCTTGAAGCACGCGGTAGCACGGCCGCCCGACCGCGTCCCCATACACCTCTCGGAGCGATCGATTGGCATACAGGACTTCATAGGTTTTCGGATCGCTCACGTAGACGACCTCATCGATGCTATCGAAGATGGACATCAGTTGGCGTCGCTCGAAGTCCAAGACCTCCGCCTCGTGCTTGCGTTCGGTGATGTCGGGAAAGACGGCGACGCCGGCCACGATCTGGCCTTGCGCATTCCGAACCGGAGCCGCGTTCACCAACACCCAGCGCTCGCTTCCGTCCGAGCGGCGCATGATCATTTCCACGTTCTCCGACGTCTCTCCGCGGAGGATCGCCCTCGATAAAGGCAAGTCTTCCCCGCGGGAGCGGGATCCGTCCGGGTAGGAGAGCTGCCAGTTCTTGGAGTGCAGCTCCATAGGAATATCCGTCAACTGCCGACCGGTCTTCCCCCGGATTCCCAGCGCCGCCGAGTTGGCGACGCGTATTCTCACGTCCGGGGGCTCGGCGATAACGATCCCCGCCGGCGTCTGCTCAATGGCGGCAAGCAGCAGTGCTTGCGCGTTGGCCAGCTCTTCTTCGGCCCGTCTACGATCGGTGATGTCTCGAAAGACGCCTATCATGTAGGGTTCCCCGGTGATCGTGACGGGCGACGAGTTGATGTCGGCGTAGCAGACGGAGCCGTCTTTCCTTCTCACGGGTATGTTCGCGCCAAGCGTGAACTCGCCGCGCGCCTGTCTCTCGAACGTTTCCATCACCCGCGGTACGTCCTCCGTCGGGTGGATATTGTCGGCTCTCAGGCGCAGCAACTCGTCGCGGGGGTAGCCCAGCATCTCGCAGATGGCTCGATTGGCATCGGTCAATCGCCTCGTTTCCCGATCAGCCACGAGGATGCCGTCCTCGGCGTTCTCGAACACCGCCCGGAACCGCTCCTCGCTCTCAAGCAACGCCTCTTCCATTCGTTTGCGTTCGGTGACGTCCTCCCCGGAGCTGAGCGTGCCGACGACGTTGCCCACCGGGTCTTGCAGCACCACATTGCGCCATCCGATGATCCGCTCCGTTCCATCGCGGGCGACCACGGGGTTTTCGACGTACACAGCCGGCTCGATGTCACCGGCCATCAGCATGGCAAACGTCCGTCTGACTCGTTCTCTCTCCCGTTCGGGAATCGCAATGTCGAGCCAGTTCTCGCCGACGACTTCATCCTCGCTTCGGCCCAGGACCTCGCATCCCTTTCGGTTGATCAGCGTGACCCGTTCGTCTGCACCCATTGCGACGAGGATCACGCCGGCGATGTCCAGGTAGGTCTGAGCCCGCTCTTTCTCCGCGCGGAGCGCCTTCACCGCCCGCTTCCGCTCCGTGATATTGCGGACCGTGCCAATCATGCCGACGGGATTGCCTGCCTCGTCTCGGAGGAGCGAATTGCGCATCCACGTGGGAAAGACGGTGCCGTCGCGCCGAGCATGCCAGATTTCACCGCTGAAATCACCCCTTTCCTGAAGCTGCCGACTCGCCGCTTCCACGGACGGCATCTGCTCGGGCAGGTGGAAGACAGTCAGATGCCTGCCGACAAGCTCCTCCGAGCGGTAGCCGTGCATCTCTGCGAAGGCGTCGTTGACGAACAGGAGATTGCCCTGCAAGTCGGCCACCGCGATTCCGTCGGCAGTCTGTTCTACGGCGGATGAGAGGAATCGCAGCCGCTCCTCGGTTCGCTTCCGTTCGGTGATGTCTCTGACGTGTTCGATCGCCCCCACGACGTTCCCTTCCGCATCCTCCATAGGAAACGCCGTAAGCTCCAACCAACCCGTGGGATTTTCGGCCGACGGATACGGGACGACCTGCGAATGCGACTTCCCGGTTTCCATCGTCGGAATCGCCGGACACCAGGGGCACGGAGATTCTCGTTTCTGAAAGGCCCGGTAGCATTTCTTGCCAGCCAATGGCATTTCGGAGGGGAACTTCCTTTCCACCCACCGGTTTGTCTGAATCACGCGGAGATCACGATCCCGAATGGTGATCCCGTCCTGAATCGAGTCGAACACCTCTTGAAGGAAACGTTCGTTTTCCTCGACTTTCTTCTCGGCTCGCTTGCGATCCGTGACGTCTACAATCGCCCATTGGCCCGCTCGTCTTCCCTCGTATTCAATCGGGGTGGCGAACATCTCCAGCCAGCGCACCGAGCCGTCCTTGCGGATGAAGCGATATTCGTATCGCGGCGCTACCGGCTTCCCCGCCAGGCGATCCTCGAACCGCCCCCAGACTAGCGCCCGGTCTTCGGGGTGCACCGTCGCCCGCACTTGCTCCGGGGAAAGCGACATCAGCTCCTCGACCGTGTAGCCGGAGATCTCCGCAAACGCCTGATTGGTGAAGACGATGCGAAAGTCCTGGACCACGACCAGCCCCTGCAAGGACTGCTCGACCAGCGCGCGATACTTGTGCTCCGACTCTCGCAGCGCCTGCTCGGTGACCCCGCCGGCGCCAGGAGGGCCACCGTCCGCTTGAGTCCGCTCGGCGGGAAGCGGCCGCTTCTTCTTTCCGGCAGAACGCCCTGCTGCCTTCTTGCCGCTCCTCTTGGCCCCGTCCGACGCAGATTTGGCGGATGCCGATTTCCTTCGAGTCATGATCCCGCCTCGAGATTGCCGGCACACCGGACAACCGGTTGCCGCACTACCCAGCCCGCTCGCCAACCGCGCTCGAATCCAATCCAGCCGCGATCCGATCCGGCCCGCTTGTCGCGGCGGACCGATCCATCGCCCCAAGTCGTTGCCGAACGAGCCCAGACCGTTGATATACCAGCGGATGGGGAGGGATTCGAACCCCCGGTACGCGAACGCGTACAGCAGTTTTCAAGACTGCCGCCTTAGACCACTCGGCCACCCATCCAAGTCGTTGCATGGTAAGGACTTACAGACAAGCGATTCTCTCGCTTTTCGGGCATTTGACACCCACCCTTGACACCCGTAAGCTGTGGTCATGAGGAAGACACCCGCCCGTGTGGTCCGAGCGGGTGTCAGGCACCACCTAACCCTTTGACTCAGAGGTGGCACCATATCCAAGCCTACCAAACCCCGCCGCGTTGCGAAACCCTACGAGGGGTTTCCTCTCTTCTGGCACCAGTCGGGACGCTGGTGCAAAAAAGTCAAGGGGCGCTTTCACTACTTCGGCAACGACCCCAACGACTGGCAAGGGGCCCTCGATCGCTACGAGCGGGAAGCGAGGTATCACCACGCTGGCCAGACCCCGCCGGACCCCGCCGATTCGCTCACCGTGGCCGAGCTCTGCAACCGGTTCCT
>Ga0307380_10000581_pt1 | contig 56328 bp, 21 predicted proteins | sample UN3MG_FD_202239 | JGI IMG/M metagenome (GOLD analysis project Ga0307380, IMG submission 202239) | Soil microbial communities from Risofladan, Vaasa, Finland - UN-3 | ecosystem: Environmental > Terrestrial > Soil > Coastal area > Acid sulfate soil | place: Finland: Risofladan, Vaasa | collected... | reverse complement strand
TGCGGTGCTGTATGCAAAACCTGTTAAACCAACTAAACCAACATAAAAATGAGCGCCTGTTTAAATTGTGGAACTAGTCTAGGATGCACCTGTCAGAAGCGTGTAGCCAGTGATGGAAAGTCTGTATGTGCAAACTGCATGTCAGCATATGAAGTAAAACTTAAGAACAATAATGTTCAAAAACCTAGTAGCAGCACTGCTCCTACTAATGTAAATGTATTTTATAAAGCACCTTAACAATTAAAAGAAATGGCATGCTATAAACTAACTTCCTGTACTGCTGGCGATACCACGGTGATTTATACCAATTCTAATCTTGCTGCTTATGTAGGAATTAGTGTTGAAATAAGTCTTTATCTGCCTGGTCAAAAATGCTTTACAGTAGAACTTAGTGATCCGCCATGTAATTGTACAAGTCCTATAGGTGTAACAGTTACTTTACCTGATTGCATTTGTAATACGCCTTATACATGTTATAAGTTAGTAGATTGCACAGATATCAACAACTTTTTTTATACTACTACAAATCTTAATGCATATGTAGGAACTTCAGTTTCTGTATTTGAACAACCAGGTCATTGTTGGGACGTAATAGGTATAGCAGATCCCGTAGAATGCGATACTAATTTACCTATAACCGAACCTGTAACTTGTGCTGCACCCTGTACATGTGCGCCTGTTTTCTACTGTTATGAAATTCAAAATTGTGCTGTACCTACTGCAATATTTGTAATCAATACTACATCTATACTAGTTAACCTTACTGTTATTTCTATTAGTCCAAATATTATTGTTCCTGGAGGAAATAATTGTTGGACAGTTTTAGGACCCGTAGTCCCGTGTGTACAAGGTACAGGAACACCAGTAACAGTACTTAATGATTTCGGCATTGGTCAGTGTAGTTTATGTGCTGGTCCTTTGGTATGTTATGAATTAGCTCCTTGTGATGGATCACCTTCACAGTATACACAAAGCAACTTAGCTGCTTTTGTAAACATGTATATCCAAACTACATTCTTTCCAGGTGTATGTTTCTTTGTGACAGTTTCTCCAGTTGTATGTCCTGCTCCGGTTGTTATTGATAATGGAACAGTGACAACTTGTGTTTGTCCTTGTTATAGTTTACTTAACTGTAGAACTAGAGAAGTTATCAACAGTAACTCTAACTTATTAACATCCGTAGGTTTTAGTGTATATTTAGATGAATATGGCGGATGTCAAGGAGATTGTTGGCAGGTATCTGTAAATAATGGACCTTGTGATAATCCTCTTCCGGTAATGGTAACTGTTACTTTAGGTTGTGTTCCTTGTGGTCCTTGTGATCAGACATGTTTTGAACTTGTAGATTGCGAAACAGATGTTGTTTATATAACGGTTCTTAATCCTACAGTTAATGGTATAAATCTAGCTACTCTTATCAGCGGTCAAGCTATTGGTCAGATTTGTGTTGAAGGTTTACCTTGTGTATTTGGATGCTGGTATGTAAGAGCTACTCAAAACTGTAGTGCCGCAGTACCTGTTTCTGTGTTTACTGTTTATCCACCTAGCCCAACTCAAGATGGTTGTGAACAGTGTTTGAACAGTTGTTATGGCTTACTTAACTGTCAGACCCTTGAGATAGAATATATAATTAAATATACTGTTCCCAATCCTAATCCTCTTATACCTAATCCGGCTACAATTACAGGAAGCATTGGTAATCTTTGTTTTACTCCTGGAGAGGGTGGTTGTATTACTGGATGTTTTATATTTCAGCTGATTCCAAATGTACAATGTGATGATCCTATTGATTGGACAGAAGTAGTAAGTTATGATTCATTTGATGATTGTGATGACTGTTTACCGAAGTGTTACCTACTTACAGAATGTGCTCCTGCAGTATCTGATCCGTTTGTTGTAAACAATGATCTTAGCTTATATGTAGGAAACATTGCTAAGATATGTGATTCACAAGGTGTATGTCATTGTTATTCTGTAGAGCGCGCACAAAGTTGTGATGGTGCTATTACTATTGATAATGCTAATGCTAGCTTCATTACTTGTGAAGATTGTAACTCTTGTGATTGTCCTCCAGGTTATACTAAGATTGGTGACAACTGCCAGAAGATAACTACAGTTCCGGCCACAACTAATCCTACAATCTACTCAACAGGTCCTGGTAGCATCAATGCTCTTTATGGAAATTTAGGAACAAGATTTTATAATAATATTACAGCTCTTCCATATCCTCTAACAGCCGTTACAGGACCTGATAGAATGGTAGATGCTGCTCTAGTTACAGTACCTCAAGTAACAAATATAACTGGTGTTTGGGGCGGTCCTGCAGGATCAAGATTAAATACAATTGGTATTTGGACTACTGTTCCGCCTAATCCTGTACTTCAGTGGATAGGCTTTGCGGAATGTATTAATATTGAAACTAGTGGAACCTATTGTATAGGTATTGCTGGAGATGATCAAATAAGAATGAAGATTGATGGCGTTCTTGCTGCTACAATTGGTATAGGATTTTTTGATTTTAACTACTGGCATGTGTTTGAAATTACACTTACTGCAGGTACTCACGTGATTACTCTTGAAGGTAATAATAATGGTGGACCTGCTGCCTTTGCTGCAGAAATTTACAATGCGACATCAGCTACTTTACAAACATTTACTACAGCAGCACAAGTACAAGGAGTAACTGTATTCAGTACTTTTCCTAAGAGAACAAGTGGTACTTTCCAAACAGGTGAAACTTCAGGCTTCTCGTGTCCTCCAGGTTATGCTCTTGATCTATGTGACGGAGCTCCTAGTTGCAGCTTAATTGAAACTATTCCTTTTGTACCTTGTCCAAGAACTTTTAGAGTTACGGATTGTGAAGGAGAAGAAACACCATTTCTTACAAATACAGATCTCTCTTCCTACATAGGTGGTACTTACAAAACATGTATTCCAGAAATTGATTACTCTACTACATGTTTTGTTTTAAAAGATTGTAATAGATTAGTTGCTGATATTGTAACTAATACTACCTTAGGTGGATTCTTATGGCAAACAGTCTCTCTAGAAGGTTATCCAGGATCATGCTTTATAGTAACAGGAGTTCCATCAGGTCAGATATGTGTTGGTGCTATTCCTGTAATAGTTCTAGAACCAACACAACAATCATGCCCGTGTGAGGGAGCTCAACTACCTTGGTTCCCTAGATGTTATTGTGTAACAGTAGAAGAAGTTTTCCCAACTATTATAGCTCCTAATTTTGAAGGAATATTTATTGATATAGCTTATGAGTGTTGTGATGATTGTCTTCAAGTATGCTATTTACTTACAGCATGTCTAGGCGGAATTAACCCGGTTGTTGTATGTAATGATCTTGCTCAATATGTAGGGCAAGTAATTCAAATAGCTAGTTGTGGTGATATTTGTTGGCAGGTAGCCGTATCAGCAAATTGTGTAGGATCTACTCTTTTTTCAGGCCTTATTACAGCTTATGATAATTGCGTAGATTGCCTTCCTCCTGTACCTCCTACACCTCCACCATTTGATTTACATCTTAGAAAGATTAAACCAGGTTGGAAGAGTCCTAACAAATGCTACACTCTAGATTATATAGAGAGAATCAATTGTTCTTTTGGACAGCAAGTTTATAATCAAATGCTTGTTGCTAGATATGGTATAACCGTATGCTGCGATGATGATCTTACTAAGTGGGATATTAAAAAGCAGATGTTGGATCTTGATATGCTTAAGGATCCTAACTTATGTAAATCTACATTATGTTGTTGCCCGGCCCCGTGCTTGATTGACGCGGTGATCGCCTTGCTTCCTTTCTGTGGTGCACCTAATATTGTTTCTGTAGTACTTAATCAACCATGCCCGGCACCGGTTCTTATTGGTGTAGATATTGATGTTGAAGTAATTCCTGCATTATGCTATTGCTGGAAAGTTGATTATGCTACAGAAGGTCCGTTGACTATTGTTTATATCGATTGTTGTTGTGTAGTACAAACTCAAATAATTGATCTTGCAGGTGAAGGTTCTATTCCTATTTGTTCTATTACAGCTCCTGTTTCTTATAATAACGATATTACTAGTGTTACTAATCAAGGATTATGTGGAGAAGCTCTTTTATGTAATCCTCCTCCACCACAAATTTGTTCTTGCTGGAGAATTTCTAATCCTAGTTCTCAACCTGGTAATTTTGCTGTTGACCAAATATGTCCTTGTCCTCCACCGTTTCTTTGTGTTGGTATTCTTGGAACTCTTAATCCACTATCGCCTCCTGCATATTTTTGCTCTATAGCACCACCACTAGCAGACGGTAATTTAGTTGTTACTAATTTAGGTGATTGTGATGGTTATTGTGGACCAACTCCACCAGCTTGTGTTTGTTATCATGTAACAGCACAAGATCCAGGCATAACTTGCGAATTCACTTATACAGATTGTGATGGAAATCCACAAGTCGTTGTACCTCCAATGCCATTAAATTATTATATCTGTTCACAGTCATATCCTCTACTAAATGCTGCTTGTAATCCTTCAGACTTTAGTATAACACCGACACCATTCCCATGTGTACCTGGTCCAGGTGGATCTGTATGTGGACCGCCATTGCCTTGTATCTGTTACAATGTTCAGATATCCGGATTAGTGATGGGAGGAACTGTTGATTATTTCTACTATGATTGTAATTATGTACTACAGAGCGTACTTGGTGCAACAGATGGTATCTATGCAATTTGTGCTACTTCTGTTCCTTCTAGTGCAGATGCCGGATTTACAGTTGTCTCAACACCTCAAGATTGTGCATTGGGTGAGTGTATTGCTCCTTACTCAGCTTGCTTTTGCTATGAGATTGTTCTACCACCGGATGGTGTAGGTTATACGATTCATCAGGTAGCTTGTAACGGAACACCTTTTGATGAAGTTCTTATTAACAATGGTACAACACCTCTATTTAGAAGGTGTGCACAGTTAACACCAACTTGTCCAGCATTACCTCCAGGTTCAATAACTATATCACCATTGAATTGTGGATTAGGTGAGTGCGTTGATCCACCACTACCTGTACCTTGTAATTGTTATCGTTACCAAGTTGCAGGAACTCCAGGTGGTCCACCGCAATTTCAGGATATAGTAGACTGTACAGGAAGTCCTAATCAAATAGGAGGTCTGCCAGGACTAATTGGATATGCATGCATACAAAGTTTTGGAATATTTAATCCTTTAGTTCTTGTAACATCGATAGCACCGGGTGATCCTAACTGTGCTCTAATAGGATGCTAATAAGATTTGCTAAAATGATAAAAATTAAGTATATTTAATAATAAAGAAGATATGAAACCATTAAACATAGACAAGACCGGCTGTAGTAATATATCATCCAACTGCGTATCTTGGCAAGGACCTGACATTGAGTGTATAGGTCTCTGTAAAGGAGACTCTGTTACCGAAGTGGTATATAAGCTGGCTGTAGAGCTTTGTGCTCTAATGGATACTTTTGACCTAAAGAACTATGATCTACAGTGTTTCTCAGAAGGGGTGTGTCAACCACAGAACTTTAAAGACTTTCTTAATATACTTATTGAAAAGGTATGTTCTTTACAGGCCTGTAATCCAGACTGTGTTAATACATGTAATCCTTGTGTACCGCCTTTAGGAGAAGCTGTTGCTAAAACTACTTCTACAAATATGGCTTCTCATGTGCCTATAGCTAGAGAATTTCAATATAAGAACCCTAAAGGAGATCTTGTTACTAGCATGGCTGTTAGTGATTATGCACAAACTGTAGGAAACAGAGTATCTAGTTTAGTTAATTCAACTAAGATTGTTCAAGATGCTTTATCCGATCATAGTAAAAGATTAGATCTATTAGAGAAAAAAGAACCGGTTGCATTTCAAATGCCTATGGTTACCCCTAAAGGAGTTCTTCCTAAAGAAGCTGCTCCGATGCATATAGTACTTGCTGCTACAGAACAACAATTAACAGAACTAAAGACTGCAGTAGGTGATCAAAATAAGATCTATATGAATCTTCAAAAGCAATCTTCTAATATCAATGATGTAAAAAGCTTATCTAAACCTGGAACTAATATGTCCGGCTTAAGAGGTTGGACAGCTAACATTCAAGATCAAGCTGATGCGATAGGTAACATGTTTGTTATGATAGATGATATGCGTAAAGCTATGACTACAATCATGACTCATTACATTCCTAGTAATTGTGATGCTATTTCTTTAGACTTAGCTGCAGTACTCAAGGGTTCTCAGTTATTCCTATATCTTACAGGAACTTTGCCTTATGTTACTTTTAAAACAACAAACGGTTTAGGTACTACTTTTACAATAAAAGATAATCACGGAACTGTTTTAACCTATATGATAAACATCTTTGATATTCTGAATAAGAATACAGGACATGTTATAGATCTTGGAGAAACCAGATTAGCATTATCAGATGATTTATCAATCTCTGCAGAACCTAACTTTACACATACAGGTGATAATTCAGTATGTAAATCATACTTACAATACACTTTAGTAAATCAAGGTGTTTGTCCTACCGTAAACTATGTTGGTACAAGTAATGATATCAAGTTTAACTTTACTACTGCGGGCGGTACTCAAGCATATACTGTAGAATTGTGGAATAACATAGGTTCACAATTACTACAATCAGCAACTATCATGTCTAATCTTATAGAGTTAAAACAAGGTGTATTTGTTAATCTTGATTCTAATACTCTTTATAAAGCGCGTGTTAAGATGAGTGTTAACGGTACTGAAAGAGCTTGCGAATTTGTAAGTGTAACAACAATTTAATAAGAAACAAGATGAGTACAACTAATTGTTCAAAATGTGGAAACTGTGATTGTGATTGTGTCCCTAGAGGTCTCACAACACCTAACTATTGTCCATCAGATTTACCACCGTGTCCAGAGCCTAGTCCGTGTAATGAGACTTTTGATAGCAAGTGTGTGATCTATACAGGAGAAGATATTCCTTGTTTCAGTATTGAGACCGGTAATACTGTAGAAGAAGTTATAACAAACATGACTGAACTACTTACTCCCCTCTTATGTTTACAGTGCACTATAATTAACATCCCGGCCAATGATGCTACACAGGTTCCTGTTGATCAGATCATGAGTTGGAATATTGTTCCTGGTGCTACATCTTACGATGTGTATTTTGGAACTAGTCCTACAACTCCACCATTGGTTTCTGCCGGTCAGATCAGTACAGCATATACTTATCCCTATCCTTTAGTACCTAATACAGATTACTATTGGAAAGTAGTGCCTAAGAATGGTGCCGGCAGTGCTCAAGGTTGTCCTATTTATCATTTTAAAACTAAGGAATTACTTTGTATAAATCCTTTATCTTACATGCTTGAGTATGTAATGAGTGAACAACCTCCCGGAGTAATAGATCCTCCTCCTGTAGATGTAGGATTACTTGTAGAATCGATTAATGAATTCCTTGACAATGGAGAGTTGATCACCAATTGTAATTTCTGCTGTCCTGATTGTGAAGAGACCCATAGATATGTATTAGCATCAGCGCCTTTATACGCGTTGTACTATAGTCAATTCTATTATCTTCCTAGTTGTCCTCCTGTATGCTGTGTTGAAGTAGATGCTTCATTAACCGCGTTGACTACAACTTATAGCGAGGGAGCACCTTCTTTAGCTACAGCATTTAAAGATGTTCCACCTCCAACAAACTGTTGTGGAACCGGCTTTAGTGAATGTGCTGAAAGTTTAAAGATTGCTTTAGGTACAGAGCGTGATGCTATCTTTAAAGTGTTAGGTGTGGTAGAAGAGTCTACTATCAACTTATCAACTGAACTTTGTATTCTTGCAACATTCTTGAATGGTCTACCAGCAGTAGTGACTGATGTACAAAAAGCATCTATCATTGCAGCAATTCTTAATAAAGGATTTGTTGTAGATTGCCGTCCTGAGGGAACTATTATCTCTGGAATACTAGCTTATAAACAATACATAGTTGCTATACAAGATGGCTGCTTATGTTATACACCATGTGTAATACCTTAAACCAATAAAAATATGTTAACACCAGCAACAATAACCGTAAACTTCACTGCTAACTATGCAGGACCTCATAGAATCTGTTGGAGACAGTGTAATGTAGGTTCATACATTTGTACTAACATAGTAGACTGCGTAGGCGGAGGAAATGTATGCAGTGCTACTGTTTCAATAATGGTTGATCCAGAGAGTTGTGATCCGGTATGCTTTGAAGGATATATTCAAGCAACTTGTAATCCTGAGGGATCTGCTGTAGATCAGGTGCCTTGGTCAGCTACTTTTGTACCAAGTCCTGCTTGTAAACCTTTTAGAATTACTTGTAATTCTGGAGATCCTTTAGTTCCTTGTGGTGTAATCACATCTCAAGAACTAGGATTAAATTGTAATGGTACAGCTAGACCTGCTGTAGGACCGGTTGATAATAACGCTTCATTCTTAGTATGCGGAGTTAGTCTTATACCTAGTCTTCCTGCAGGATACACAATAGCTTTAGATGATAGTTGTTGTTATGATTGTGAGCAATACACAATAACCGCTTTCCCTGCTGTTCCTGGTGGTATTTTAGATGGATCAAGTATTTACTACATGGATTGCACAACAAGAGAACTTATAAGAATAGATTTATCTGGTACTGATCCTTTTGAAGTAACAGCATGTATGGTTGTAGGTTCTATTTATACTTACTTTACATCTGAAGTACAAGGTAGCATATCGGCAGGAACACCTTGTCCTTAAGATGAGATATTAAAATGTCATGATTTGTTGGTTCAACATGGCTAATAGGTGAGAACCCCGGTTAAATTATACTGGGGTTTTTGCTACTTTAAATTAAATATGTAAATTTAGCTATGACTAAAGAGTTTAAAACACCTAATCTGAATGCTCCAAGATGTAGAAAAGGGGCCCCTAGAATAGTGACCAACAATTTCTTAAGTGAGTTCATAGAAAAATATCCTCAGTATAAAGATTTATCTTTAGAACAGATCAGTCTTATTCTAAATACCTTTCACGGAAAGCTCTGGAACCACGCTCTACATAATAGAGATGGTATTGAATTACCAGAGGGTCTAGGTTATGTGTTCTTAGGAACATGCGCATCTGCTAAAAAGTATAATACAGATATTGCTAATTCTATAAAGCATAATACAAAAGTCAGGCACCGCAATTTTGAGTCAGATAATTATCTAGCTAAAATCTTTTATACTAACTTTGCATCTAAGTATAAGTTTAAGAATAGAGAATTATGGACATTTAAAGCAACACGAGATTTTAAGAGATCTGTTCCTGAAGTTTATAGGGTGAATTGGAAAAATTATGTTCAAGTTGAAAGTGGCCGAAACATTATGAAGTACATGAAAGCAGCAAGAAAAAATGATTATTTTAGAGAGCTTAAAGTAACCTATACGGTAGATAGTTCTTATAATGAATTTGATTTAAACTAACATACAATGACTACAATAGAAGAAACTGTGTCAAGAATAAGAAATACTGTAAAAGGTGTAAAGGAAGATGCTTTCCTTACAGACCGTTTTATATACAGTCTTATTATTAAGCATGCTAACTATGTTGTGCGTAAGTTAGACAATGAGAATAAGATCATGCGTATTCAAAGCTTGTTTGAGAAGTTACCTTGTATAGAGCTTGTTGAAGTGAGTACTATTGATGCATGCTGTGGAGGTATAAAAACAAATTGTACAATTAAGAGAACTAAGGAGCATATTCCTGAACCTATGGAAGGAGCAGAGGGTCCATTGATTAGATCAGTTGCCTCTTTAGATGGATCTATTATCTTGGTTAATACCAACCCGACTACTTATACAATCATGACTAGTCAACCTACTTTCAAGTATAACAAGGCACAGTACTACTGGTATCTAGAAGGACATCTTTACTTTCCAAATCTTGAGTGGGAAGGTGTAAGAGTAGATGCTATCTTTACCGAATCTACTGCAAAATATCACTGTGATGAGAGTATATGTTCACCAAGACAAAAGGATAGATTAGCTGTTCCTGATTTTATCTTTGCAGAAGTAGAATCATTAGTTTTAAAAGATCTCACCCTTATGTTGCAGACACCTACTGAAACTTCAGATGATAAAATGAACCCATTAAGATCATAAGCCATGAGCTATAACTATACATTAAAATACAGAACCTTTGATCAATTACTTGATTCTATCAGGATTGATTTTAGTCAGTATGATCTAACCAATTATATTGAACCACAGCAGTTGATTAAGATTGCTAAGAAGGTTAACTATGATCTTGGTTTAAGAATCATGGGTACAAAAGAAACACTGCTTGAAGTAAAGAAAGGTAAAGTAAGATTACCCACAGATTTTTATGTATTAAATTATGCATTAGTTTGTGATAATGTAACAGTACACGAGCCCGTAAGCCAGGGTACTTTTATTGAAGAAAGACCTCTTATACTTCCTACTTATAAACCGATTGGTCCAGCTATTATAGATCCTTGTACAGATGGTATTGTGAATTGTCAGACCTGTGGTATTCCTTGTAATACTTGTACTTGCCAGAAGCTCCCGGCCGCGTGTCCAGCTTTACCCGATGGTGAAAGTTATTGTGCAAAACCAAGGCTTATTCTTAATTGTAAAGGTGAGAGTTTTGAGTTAGTACAGATTATCCATGGTCAGACAAGAACCTTTAGGAGAATGTGGCCTTTAAGATTGATAGATAATAACCAAACTATTGCTTGCGATTGCCCTAATCTTTATGTTAAGTCTCCAGAGAATGCTTGGATACAAGGGGATTTCTTATTTACCAATCTTGAAACAGCTAATATTTATATCAGCTATCAAGGTCAATTAGAAGATGAAGATGGAAACTTATTAATTCCGGATCATGATTTACTTAATGAGTATTATGAGTATGCAATTAAGGCCCGAATTCTGGAGAACTTGATCATGAATGATGAACCTGTTGGAGGAAAATTAAAGCTAGTAGAGGAGAGACTACGCGTAGCTAAGAGTTCTGCTAATACTCTTGTAAATACTCCTAATTTTGCGGAGATGAAAGAGATGTGGTGGACTAATAGAAAAGCTCAGTATGGTAAATACTATGAAGCTTTCAAGTCTTATCCTTGGTATGCTGGTGGTGGTATTCCACCTTTGACATATGGTAATAATGTTAATGGTCAAATGAATAGATTTTAATGGCTCAAGATCCTAATAATACAAGTAGTAGTAATACAAGAACCTTTGATAAATCTTTGAATGAAGATGTCAATGACTTTCACTTGCCGGCCAATGAATGGACCCAGGCTAGAAATGCTATTAACAACTCTATTACAGGTGACTTAGGTAAGCTTGGTAATGAACCCGCTAACTTAGAATGTGTATCAGCTCCTTATCCGATCATAGGGTTTATTCATATTATTGAAGATAAGTGGGCAGTGTATTCTACAGACGGAACTAATTCTGCAATTGGTCTATTCATAGAGAGTAATTGTGGTACAGCTTTACCGGCCTATCAAAAAATAGTAGATGATACATGTCTTGGTTTTAAACTTGAGAATCTTATCATAGGTGTATCAAGACCAACAAGTACTTGTACATTCAAGCTTTATTGGGATGATGGTATCAATCCTTCTCGTAATATGGAGATTGATGTTGAAACACCTTCTAGAAACTTATATACAGATGTAAATACTACAGTACCTTATATCCAATTATGCTATGATGATAACTTTCCTAAGTCAGGCGGTATCCCATATCCACCACCACCTTATGATCCTACCGGTTGTATCTTCTGTGATAATACACCAGCTCTTGATTGTAATAAATTAAGATTAGCTTTATTTATAGATCCTATTTGTCCTAGAGTAGAGAAAGGTATTGGTGGAGGTAATCTTTTAAATGGATCTTATTTTGTTGCAATGGCTTATGCTGTTAATGGACAGAAGCTAGGTGACTGGTATGTATCCAATGTTCAAGGCTTATTTGATCATAATAATTCAGCAACATCTTTGGATGTATTCATTGACAGTGTTGATCCTGATTTTGATGAGTTGATCATAGCTGTTGGACTAGTTGTTAATGCGCAAACCGTAGTAAGACAAGCCGGCTTATATAGCACAAGACAAACTCACTTTAATTTTGATACTATATTCAATACTTGGCCATCTATTCCTATAGAGCAGTTACCAATCATGACTCCTATTGTGAATAAGTCAGACGCTATGTATGAAGTTGGTGACTACTTATTACGCGTAGGTCCTACATCCAAACAAGATTTCAACTATCAGCCTTTAGCTAATCAGATTGTTGTTAAGTGGCAGGCTGTAGAATATGATTTTGATTACTATCATAAGGGTAATAACCTTACCGGTTACATGCGTGATGAAGTGTATCCGTTCTTTATTCAATGGATCTATGATACAGGCGATGATTCTGCTTCATATCATATCCCGGGAAGACCTGCTTACGCTTCTGATTTAGTTCCTGTAGCAGGTCCTAATGCTATTCTAGGTAATAATATTACCTGGCAAGTGTTTAATACTGCTACTTATACAGCCCCTCCTCCAGTCCTTGCACCAGATGGTATAGGACAAATTGTAGCTGAGGGCTTCATGGGTTACTGGGAATCCAGTGAATTCTATCCGGATAAGACTCCACAGATTTGGAATGCAAGTGCTCATCCTTGGTCTGCCGTAACAAGCTTACCCTATTCAGGTACTGTTGCTGGCATTGCCTCTTGGGATCTTTGTGGTAAACCTATTAGACATCATAAGTTTCCAGAAGATAATGTTGGTGCTAATGCTGTTTTAAATAATAATGGAGGAACCAAGATAAGAATTATGGGGGTTGCTTTTGAGAATATCAAAGCACCTAGAGATAATGATGGCGATCTTATTCCCGGTGTTATAGGATACAGGATTTTGAGAGGATCCCGCAATGGTAATAAGACCATCATTGCTAAGGGTATCATTAATAACATGCATAAGTATATAGCTCAGGATGAAAAAGGAAATGCTATACCAGGAGCTAAACCAATACTATATCCTAACTATCCTTACAACGATCTTAGAGATGATCCATTTTTAAGTACTACACCTACGCGTACAGCTCCTTGCTTAACTAGTTCCGGTGGTATTAATAATTATAACCCCATGCCGGGAAGTGATTTCTTATCTGATTATTTTACTTTCCATTCTCCTGAGACTAACTTTAGTAATCCATTCTTAGCAACTAAAGAGTTAAGGATCTACGGAAATGTTTGGGGAGATGTTGTAGGTAAATTTGATCTATCTGAAAAGCATCCTCAGGAGAAATTAATTACAGACTTTTCATTTATCATAGCTGCTATAGGTGGTATAGGATTAGCAGTTCTAGCTAATAATGGTGAGCGTAGAGTAAATAGAAGACAGCCTACTTATCAAGGTATGTCTTATCAAGAGACATGGTCTAAGGATAATACTTATAATTTAAAAGATCAAGGAACTAATAACTTTAATGGAACTTCAGGGCCAACAACAGCAACAGGTACTTTAGTTTATTTTGCCAGTTTTACAATACCTACTATTCCGTTTGGTGGATCTGGTAGTTATGGCGGATCTATTACAGGCTCTACAACATTGTCAACACCACAATTAGTAGGTGCGGCAGCTCAATCATCACCAACACCTGCTGATTCTACATTAATAGCTACAGCAACAACTACTATAAATACGGCTAATACACTATATAGAACAGAAATGGGTGCTTTATTTTATCCATTTCTTGGAGCTGTTTTCTCCAACGTAGGTCCTGCAGCTTTAACTAACCCTGATGCATCTTGGGGGCAAGCTTTAACTACAGGAAGAGCTGCGGCAGCTACTACAGACGCGTATGCTACAGCCGAAGAAAAAATAGATCAAGCAGATGGTCAGATTCAGCGCACCCCTTTATTCTTTAGGGCCATAGCATTTCTTCCAACATTCTTGAATTACTTTACTGACGGTACTGATTCTTTTATAAGATTGATCAGAGCTATGATTAGGTACCGAGATTTTGCTGTGAGATATCATTCTCATGGAGCCTATAATCAGTTTGTACCACGACAAGCAGGTATGACTTTTAGAAGTGAGTTAAATAATCAACAGTATATCAATCCAGAAATACTAGAGTTTGATACTAGTTTTAGAATTAATAATTTATATAGGCAAAGAACTGTTGCTTTAAATACAGCAGCTCCTATAATAAATCCTCTAGTAAGTGATTTTACAAGGTATACAGCTAATGGTCTATCTGCTTCCGGACCTAGTACAGCCGGTTTTGCGGCTCCTGTTCCTACCACTATTGAAGAACTATGTAATACTTTGTTAACAGGATCAAGAACAACAGATGGTATAGCAGGACAAACTTGTTCTTCTTGGTATGCTGCTTTAAAAGTTCGTATAGATAACCAGTATGGTCAACTAAATAATATTGTTCAGATACCTGTTAGTCCATGCTATACAGAAGTTCAATTTACAGCAGGAACAGCATTCCCAGCAGGAGCGATAGCAGCAGGTAAAGGTGATAAGACTACTGTATTATTTGGGGGTGATATTTATATCAATAGATACACAGAGAAGAATACCTTCTTATTTTTCTATGATTGGTTATATGGTCAACCGAATGGTGCTCAATTTAATTATCAGCAGCACCAGATGTTACCGTATCCAAGATATTGGGCAAACTTTAATCAGTTTCAAACTAGTGATTTTACCTCCAGCTTTATGGCGTGGATTACAGTTACACCCGGCTTTAACTGGGCCAGTGTAGTTACACCTAGTGATTTTTATGCTTTAGATGGACCAGCCTGTCAAACTTTTTGGACAAGTCTTGCTACCACATTTCAATTTGATAAGAGAGGATTCTTTTACTTGTTTAATTGTGGTGTAAGAGACTTCTTTGTAGAGAGTGAGATCAATGTTGGTTATCGAGATTTTGGTGAGATTCTAGCACAAAGATTTTATGATCCGTATTCTGGAGGAGATACAAAAGATCTGTTCTCTACAGATATTATTAAATCTGGAAACTATTATAAGTATGATAAGTCTTTAAGCATCTCTCAGTTGTTCCTGAACTATGCATCCTGGGCAAGTAATCAAGCTACAACCTATGATCCTTACATAGCTGAGACTTGTTTTGTTTATCAACCTAAGAGACTTATCTATTCTTTACCAGCTCAATTTGAGGGATTAAAAGATGGTTGGAAAATTTTCTTACCTAATAACTATAAGGACTTTGTTAACCAGGTTACATGCGTGAAGCCCGTGAACAAAAGTGGGGCTATGATATTCTTTGATGCGGCTTCACCGGTTCAATTCCAGGGTACAGATCAATTACAAACAACCTTAGGTACTAAACTTACAATTGGTGATGGTGAATTATTCTCTCAACCAATGCAGAGTGTAGTTAATGTTGATACATCTCTTGAATATGGTAGTTGTCAAAATCGCTTAAGTGTTGTTAATACACCAGCCGGTTTATTTTGGATGAGTCAAAATCAAGGAAAAGTATTTAGTCTTGCGAGTGGCGTTAAAGAATTATCTAATATAAATCTTAAGTGGTGGTTTGCTCAATACTTACCTTATAGATTAACCCAATCTTTTCCTAACTTTTCATTATTGGATAATCCAGTAATAGGTATAGGATGTCAAGCAATGTACAATAATGAAGATGGCTTGATCTATTTCTGTAAGAGAGATTATAGTTTAAGAACAGATATCACAGAAACACTTACATATATTGTTGGAACAAACCGGTTCACAGTAGTTGAAACAGGCGCGCCTGTAGTTCTTGGTGATCCTAATTTCTTTGATGATGCATCATGGACTGCAAGTTATGATCCTAAAACCGAAGGTTGGTTAAGCTATCATGATTGGCATCCTACACTAAACATGCCAGGAAAGAATACTTTCATGACTGTAAATCCATTTGACAAGAGAAGTATATGGATACATAATAAGAGATGTGATCTTTATTGTAACTACTATGACGTAGATTATCCATTTGAAGTAGAGTTTATGGTTAACACACCTGATGTTATTAATACATTGAGGAATGTTCAGTACATTATGGAAGCCTATAAGTATGCAGATAATTGTTATGATAGATTCCACGAGCTTGATTATAATTTTGATGAGGCTGTTATCTATAATACAGAACAGGTATCCGGGTTATTAAAATTAAACATTAGTCCTAAGAATGATCCTATAGGTATTTTAGCATACCCTATTGTCAATGTTACAGATATAGATATTTTATTCTCTAAAGAGGAGAACAAGTACCGCTTCAATCAGTTCTGGGATGTGACAGATGATAGAGGAGAATTCTTTAATCCGACTATTCCAGGATTTGCTCAGAGACCTATATGGGATACTGCGCCTAATGGTTATGTAAGAGTTTTAAATCCGGTTAACTTGAACTATAGTAAAAATGTTTTCCAGAGAAAAAAATTCAGACACTATACAACATCTGTATTATTGAGAAAGAAAATATCAGGAGATAAAAAGATACTTACAATGTTAGCTAATACTAAAGACTTATATTCACCAAGATAATGGGATTCAACGGTAAAAAAATTAATAATGAGTATACTCATGGAAAGCCTTCACCACACAGAAGTAATCCTAATAAAAATGATGTACTCTTCAGTACAGAAGGCCAATGGAAGTATCCTGGTCAAGTGACTAAGATCCCTAGTGGAAATATCACTATGCGCGGTGTTGATTATCCTGTATTGGGTGTTGATAACTATGGCAATAAGCAGTTGATGATGCCTGAAATGAATTACAGTTTTCCTGGGCAATATGTTACAGAGCATCCTTTAAATTTAAACTTACCTCAAATGTCTGGTGATCATAGACCTGATGTTTACGGTAGAGGTTTTGGAAGTCCTACTTATGTTGAAGGAACTGTTGGTGCTAATTTTGGTGCCAATAATCTTGAAGTTAAAATGGGTACTCCTACACGCGGCTTTAATCCTAATTTTGGTGTAAAGCTTTCAAGAACTTTTAGAACCGGAGGCTGGCTTGATAATTTACCTCAAGCACAAGATGGTCTAAGTGGTCCTAATCCAGGAATAGATCCTCCAGTTAAGACAACAGCAAGCAATATAGGAGCTGTAAATGAGGATGAATTATTTGATCAGTATGAAGAATTACAAAAGAAATTAGAAGAAGAGCATAAGCAGGTAGCCAGAGTGCGTGGTAATTTAATGCCGGCTGCCCAAGCTCTTGATAAAGCTGACGATGCAATACTCAATGATTACAGTGGTCCGGCTTATCAAGCATTCCAGAAAGCTAATTTTGCTAAAGATCCGAAAGAATTACGAGAAGCAATAAAAGCTTATCCTGCAGATCTTAAAAATGTATTGCCTGCTCAGGGTAAGTATAATCTAGGAGCTTGGGATTCTAAAACAAATGATTGGGATCCTCAAAGAAGACCAGGAAGAGAATTATATTGTACACCTTATGGATGCTTTACTTATCAAAAAGCTGGTGCAAAAGATGTACCTATTATTTCAGGTAATGAGGGCTTCCAAGCAGGAGTAAAAAAAGGAAATCTACCTTTTAAAAAGGTCAGGGCTTCAGAAGCAGAACCGGGTGATATGGCTCTTGTTATAGGTCCTACTTCTGGTAGTTATACAGATCCTACACAAAAATCTAGAGTTAGAGCACATCATACAACAGTACTTGCTGATAAACCTAAGCTTGATGCGAAAGGTAAAGCTACAGGTTTTACTATGTATAATGCCAATGATGGAAAGAGATTAAAGTATATGAAGGAGTATAGAAATAAAGCTTCTCATAACGATACAGATTATGAATTCTATAGATATATAGGGCAGACTCAGAAATATGAACAGCAGTTGGATGACATAAGACATAAATGGAGTGCAACACCTATAGAACCTAAACCTATATCATTACCAAAAGTAGAGGAACCGGAATTAGAATTAAGACAAGATGGTGGTGGATCTATAGTTAATTACTTAGCAAGTCAGGGTAAAGATTATAGTAAAGCAGCAAGACAAAAACTTGCACAAGAAGCCGGTATAAAAGATTATGATTTTAGTGCTGCAAAAAATACAGAACTACTTAATAAATTACAGACTACTAAAGCTCAGCCTACCCCTGTTGTTGCAAAACAAGCAGCGCCTTCTAACTATATGGTAAAACCTATAGGTAAAACATATGCTGCGCCTACTATGCCTGATTACTCAAATCTTTCTCCAGCTAATCAAGCTATCTTAAATAAATTAGCAGCTAAGGATCCTGGGAAAGCTAAGCAATTAGCTGCTCAAGCCCGTGAGCTTGACATCAAGAAAAAGTTTGAGAATCTTGATGATGCAGAAAAAATAGTAGAAAGATATAAGCGTATAAGAGAATCAGATGAAGGTGAAGGAAACATGCTTAAAAAAGAGTTTTGGACAAGAGAAAATTGGGCAAAGAGTACACAAGCAACAGCAGATAAGTTACGCTTGTTTCCTAATGATCCTAATTCATTCATTGATGAGTATTTGAATCCGGGAGTTCTTGTTGGAAATATGGTTTCCAGTATAGGATCCGCACCTCTTAAAGCTAAAGAAGAAGATTCAGTAATGCCTTATTTTAAAGCAGCAGCTGCACCAGTAGCTCTTGGAGCATTAGGAATAAATCCATTTGACTTTGTCGGATCAGGTGCTGTAAAAACTGCAGGTAAAGAAGTATTAAAAGCTGGTGAAAAAGCTGTAATAAAACAAGGTCTAAAAAGGGCAGAAGCAAATTTACCAGAAGCATTTGCTTCAAATATTCCAGTATCGGAAGCTGAGAAACTAGCCATGCAATCAGCCAAAGATATAGGAGCAGATCTTAATAAAGTAATGAATCCAAATTATGCTAATAAATTAAGAACACAAGGGTTTACTAAAGATGCTGCAGCTGAATTACAAAGAAGAGATATTATAAAAAAGATAGGAGATACTCATGCAAATAATCCGGAATCTCTAGATAAATTTCTTAAGGGTTATTCTGATTTTAACCCAGCTACTACTGGATTAAATACTCCAAAGAAATTTATGAAGGAGTATAATAAAGTAATGAATAGTGCTGAAATGTTACCAACTAGAAAACCAGGAAGCTTTGTACCTAAAGAACAAGCCCCAATAAAGAAAGTTGATATCATGACTGACATTAATGCTATTCCTAAAACTCAACAAAGAGCAGCCTTAAAAGAAATTGAAAGTGATCCCTTGCTTAAACAACAAGCAGGAGTAAAAGGTATAATAGATGGCAAGTTGACTAAGAAAGGTTTTGAAAATACTCACATGCCTATTGCTAGTAAAGAACAACAATTACTTGCTAGAAAAAATCAAGTAATGAAAAGATTATTTGGTGATGCGCGTACCAATCCTAGAAAGGATATGGGAGATGTTTTAAAACAAGTTGAGGAAGCACCTGAAGGAAGTGTTCTTATGGGATCCCATTCTTTATCCGATAGCTCTTTCCCCCTATATACAGCACACGCTAGTAAAGCTATTGCTAACGGACAGGCTAAACCTCTCTTCATGGGGTATCAAGAACTTAATCCTTGGGGGTTTTTAAAGCAAGGAGAAGTTGATCTTCAAACTATCACTAATAACTTAAATGAACATATTGGTAAGTTCAATGTTAATGTTGCCGGCAAAGCTAAATTACCTCAGGCTTATATGAAAAATGGTAAAGTATATTATCCAAATATGGCTTTACAAAAAGGAGCAGCAAAAGAATTAGGAATAAATAAGTTATCTAAACAAGCCTCATATAAACCTAATGTTAATAAAGCAGCAGGAAGAACTTTCTCAGGATTAACTAGAGAAGAGCGACAGGCTATAGGAAGTAAAATGATATCACAAAACATTCCTTATGAACAACCCGGACCTTCTTTGTTGGCTGCAGGTACAGGATCTTATGCTCTTGGTGGTAACTGGTTAGATGATCTTAGACATGGTGGACAACCTATGTCAGCACCATCTTTAAAGAAGAAAGCTAGAAAGTATGGTACCTCAAAAAATATTCAATCAAGCATAAATAAAATCTTCTTAAGGAACCAAGATATCTTTGGTCCTTCTGGTAGAAATATTTATAATCCAAATTCTAAGTTTGAACAAGGAGGCGGGTGGCTTGATAATTTGACTTAATTTTAGTATATTTACAACATGACCAAAGATGAGATTTTAAACGGTATGTCAGAGGAGGAATTCTACTCCCTTTACCCCACAAAGCAAGCTTGGGAACAGGCTCAACAACAAATGGCTTATGGTGGCGCTCCTTTTATTCAAGGCTTTCCTTTTGGTGCCGGTATAACTATGGCCCATGGTGGAACTCCTTATTATGGAGGACCTATCAGACCTTATGGTGAAGGTGGTGGTGAAGATGATATGAGTAATATTCCTATAGTTAAAGCTGTACCTAAAGGGTATATCAAATCAACAGATAAACCAGGTATGTATGAAAGAACTACCACTGGTCCTGGAAGTGTTGTGCCAGGAAGTGTTGTGCCTAAGATTATTCCTGTTCAACCACAAAACCGTACTAAGAATCCTAAACAATATGAGAATGACTTGATAGAGTTAGTGAAGTCCGGTAAAAAAACAGTTGAAGACTTGGTAGGATCAGGCGCGATAACACAAGAGTTTGCAAAAACCTTGGCACCATATTCTAAAAAAGATTATGTAAGATTAGAAGAGCCTGCAGCTATTCCTGTAAAGGCTGGAATTCCTTTAAAGGATGAAGATAGAATAGACCGTAAACAGATATTTACTGGTGGTAAATATCAGACCTTTGATTATCCTGATGTAAATCATGGATACAGTCAAGCTGTAAGAAAACATTTTGATCCTACTACAGGGAAAGAGATTGATCCTATGAAGTCTTTTGATCCTCAAGGAAACTATGTTCCTTCATTTATGGGTGTATCCGCAAATGATCCATCTAATGCAGGTACAGTAAGACAAACAAGATACAACACCCCAGTAGGATCTGCTACAGATAATCCTGTAACAGTTTCTTATACTTCCGGATTCAAGCGCGGAGGAACTCCTTGTTATAATTGTGGCGGATCCAACATGCAACAAGGAGGAGTTATGACTCAAGATCTTCAAGGACAGTATCCGATATTTGGACAAGGTGGTTATGATTATGGCGGACCAAGTCCTTTTAATTATGGTCAGTTTCCAGCTATGAATCATGGTGGAGATACGACTGAACAAGGAGCTAATCAAGATTTCATTGAACAAAGAAAAGGATCTTATATGAACTTCATTCAGAATAATGTAATGAAGAACATGCATCAAGAAGAATCTCAAAAGGTTCAAGATGCTTTCATGCAAATGCATGATCAAATGCCTGAACCAGGTATGGCATATGGCGGAGCTTATATGCAAGGCGGTGGTGGTTTTGATATGATCAATCAACAGAATGCTGCCTTACAGAACATGTATGCTCAGAATATGAACCAGTATCAGAATCAAAATGCTCTAGATAAAACCAACTTCAGACAAGCTAACAGAAACTTATTTAATACATTCTCACAACATGATTTACCAGAAGCTAAAGAAGGTGAGAGTACTGTAGATCAATCAGCTTTAATGCATCAGTTTGCTGAAGAGTTTGGACCTCGTAGCCGTAGAAATGGTTTACCATTGTTTCCAGCTAATGTAAGTTCTAACATGCAATTAACCAAGAAAAGCGCTAAAGCTCTTCAAGGTGTTCCTAAAGGATTTAAGATGGATGGATTTGAAATGACTCCTAAGTATGGTTTATTAGCAAGAACTAGAATGGGTCAGTATATGGGTCTTGGTCCAAAATCTATTAACTATAAGTTCTCAGGCACGCGTGGGTATCTTCCAGGAGAACCTCAACCGGATGAAAAGAAAGGTCAGTATGGCCCAGCACCAAAAGGAACAATCATGAATGCTACAGAAAGTCTTAAGCCTTATGATCCGGAAACTAATCCGGGACCTGGAGCATATAACTTTAATGCTCAACTTCCTAAAGGACCTATGGGACAACCTGCTTTTCCTATGAATAAACAAGTTGGTCCAAGATCTTCTGAACAATTTAATCAATCTTATAAAACCGACCCTTTTGAAGGAGTTCCTCAAGGTTATATCCCTAAACAGATTTACATGCAGAGTCAACTTCAACCGCAATCTCAACAACAAGCACAACCTGCTATGAGCTTTAACCAAAGTATGAATCAAGCTATGGATAATGCTAAGTCAGGTGAAAGTTCTCTTCAGATTATGCGTAGATTATATGGTGGCGATATGCCTACCTATCAAGGAGATCTTTGGGGAAGTCAAACAAAAGATCCTAATGCTATTGATCTACCACAAAATAATAATGCATATTCTTTTAATACGGGGGTTCCTCCTGTAGATTATGCTAAGCAAGCTGGAATCAATACACAGACTCCGGTTACTATAGCTGATCAAAGCAAGAACAGTGCTTATGTTCAGGGACCGCAAGTTCAGTATGATGCTACAAAAGATAGATCTCAAGAAAGATTAGACTTTGAAGGAAAGATAAAAAGAAAATGGACCGGTGTTGGTGAAGCTATTGGTCAATGGGGTAGTGCTGGAGTTAATAAACTAGCTAGTAAATTTGAAGCTAGAGATTATGCAGCGAATAAAAAGAAATTACAAAACTCTATGCTTGCTGAAAACGCCTTTCTTACATCTCCTCTTAATGCTAAGAACCGCGGAGGATATGATCCTAACTCAGGAGTATATCAGCCGGATCAATATGTAACAAGATATGGTGGAGTTAGTTGGGGTACACCTAATGTACTTGCCGCTGGTGGAAACTTTGAAGAAGGTGAAGAACTAGATCTTTCTCCAGAAGAGATTGAAGACTTAAGAGCACAAGGTTATGATGTTGAATATTTAGATTAAAAATATGGCAAGAGTAAGAATAGTAAAGTTACCAAAAGCTATAGCGGGAGGTAATATGAGACCAGGACTTTATGGTACTAACGGTAATAACCAGTTTACACATAATGGTCATTTAGAATCTGGAAAGATTGCTCAACAACCTATAGAAGCTAGACAAACTCTAGAGCCTGTAGATAGGGAAGATGCAAACCTTGAAGCAGAGAAAGGTGAGACCGCTGTCATCAATGTAGATGGTATGCCCGCACACTTTAAGATTGGTGGTAAGCGTCACTCTAAAGGAGGCACACCATTAAATCTTCCTGATAACTCTTTCATCTTTTCAGATACCGCGAAGATGAAAATTAAAGATCCTACTATCCTTGCTCAGTTTGGTATGAAGCCTCAAAAAGGTGGATACACTCCAGCTGAGATTTCTAAGAAGTATGATATCAATAAATTCAGAAAGACTCTTGCAGATCCTAATTCAGAAGACATGGATAGGAAGACTGCTGAGATGATGATTGCTAACTATAATTTAAAGCTAGCTAAACTTGCTCTAGCACAAGAATCTATTAAAGGATTTCCTCAAGGTATCCCTGTTATTGCTATGCCTTACATAGAGTCTATGGAAATTGATCCTAGTACATTTATGCCAGATCAAGCTCAAGGGCAATTGGAACAAGGTACTCAACCGGATGCTGAGATGGGAACGTCAAGATTTGGCGGAGGCTTGCCTAACTTACCTAAAGCACAGGCAGGATGGGCTAAGCAAATACCTAGAGATGGTAGAGCTTATAATGTAGCTGACTTAAAAAGACAAGCTAAAGCAGAAACCGTTCCTTTTAGTGTGGAGCTTGCTAAGAAAAAAGAAGCAGCTAAAACATTAGCACAAGAGAATGAAGCCGCTTATTATGCCGATCTTCAAGATGCTCAGACAGATGCCCAAATGAACGCTCTATATAAGCAATATGCTAAAGTACAAGAACGAGTAGCAGCTGGAGATGTGGAAGCTGATTTTGGTGATTATATTCCTTTTGTTCCTAATTCAGCAGAGAAAGAATTAGAAAAATTTAAGAGTATGGCTAGAGCTCAAGGTAAAAATCCTACTTTTTTAGAGAAACAAATTACTACCGGTGTAAATTACAATGAAGATCCTAGGATGAGAAAAGAAGCACCACCTATAGATCCTGTAAAGAAAGCTGTTGAAACTAAAGTAAAGAATTGGTTAAAACCTACAGCAGAAGAAGTAGATAAGCTTAGCGATGATGAATTGATGTTCTTGAATAGACTTCACAAGAAGTATAAAGTTATGGGTTACGCTTACGGTGGTTCAACCTCTCTTACACAATATCAAGAAAAAGGTGAGGTACAAGAAACAGCTGCTGATATCCGGAAAAAGTATAAGGAAAAGATAACTGGTAAAAAAGAAGAAACCGCTGTTAAGAAAGGTACAACTAAAGGAACTACTTCAGGAACTACATCTAAAGAAGTCGGTATCCGTGAAGTTCATGCTGATGGAACACCATTAACTCCAGAAGAAGAAGCAGAACGTATAAAGAGAGCAGGAACCACTCCTGAAAAATATGTTAGTGACGAAGAGTATGCTGAGTTAGAAGCTTTATATAAAGCAGCTAAAGCATCCAGTGGTGGAAATGAGAATAAGAAAACCAAAGAGACCTTAGCTTTTCAAAAGCGCTATCATGAATTACTTCCTGATGAGGCTCAGAGAATTATTGCTAGTGAAAAAGATCCTACTACAAAAGGTAAAGGTTTAGCTAAAGGACAAAAGTATGATCTTGCAGCTAATGAAGACGAGATGTTTGGTAAAAGAACTAAGCAATATTGGCAAGCTGTTAAGAAGAAACCAGCCGAACAAGCTAAGATTACACCTACACCTAAGAAAGATGAGGCTGTTGCTGGTCCTATTACTGAAAGACATCCTCCAATGAATATTAGAAAGGGAAACTATGCACCATGGTGGTTACAAGATATTGTAAAAACTGCCGGTGCTGCAGCTGACTTAGCTAGAGTAAAGAAGTATGAGCCATGGCAACAAACTCCAGAGGTGCGTCTTCCAGATGCTACTTATTATGATCCTACACGCGAGCTAGCAGCTAATGCTGAGCAAGCTAATATTCAAACACAAGGTATGGCGGCTTTCACAGGCCCACAAGCTTTATCTGCCCGATCATCTTCTATACAAGGGCAAGCTCTAAAGAATGCTGCAGATATTGAAGCTAGATATAATAACCTGAATGTTGGGATAGCTAACCAGTTGAGTAAGGATCGTACAGACATCATGAATACAGCTTCTCAAAATAAGGCTAATCTTGATACTCAACTTTGGGATAAGTATACAGTAGCAAATCAGCAGTTTGATAATGCTAAGAATATGGCCCGTCAGAATCTAAGACAGTCTTATATTGATGCTATTACTAACAGAGCCAAGACACAAGCTTTAAACAGTTTATATCCTAATTTCTATACAGATCCTATGAGAGGAGGTTTTGTTAATAAAACCGGTTATGCAAGTATTAATCCTACTAAACCAGGAAGTGATGAGGCTGATGAAGTACAGAAGATCATGGATAGATTCCCGGGCACAGCTGCTAAGGATGCTTATGATATTGTTAGGAAGAATAAGGGTGCAACTGATGAGAGTAATCCAAATGCTGGATACTTACAATCTCAGGGATATTCAGGGACATAAATAAACTTTAAAAGTGTATTAAGGTTCAATATAAATTTAATAGATTTACAAGATAAAAATCAATCATGGCAACATACATCCAGGGGCTCACCGATTACATTCCACAGATACAACCTTTCCAACCAGATCTTAACTTCTATGGCAATGTAATGCAGACCCGTCAAGGACGCTTTGATGCTGCAACTAAGAAGGTTAATGATCTTTATGGTAGCTTACTGTATTCTCCTTTAAGTAGAGATAGTAACATCAAAAGGCGTGAAGAGTTTTTCAATGTTATTGATAATGATATTAAGAGAATTTCCGGACTAGATCTCTCCCTACAACAAAACCAAGATCAGGCTTTGGCTGTATTCAAAGGCTTTACAGAAGATAAGTATATGCTTACTGATATGGTAAAGACTAAAAATGCTTATGCTCAAATGGAGCGCGGTAATAACTTTAAGAATTGTACTGATAAAGAAAAGTGTGGAGGCCAGTACTGGGATACAGGCATACAGAAGCTTCAGTATAAAATGGATGAGTTCAAGAATGTATCTGATGAAGAATCATTGAACTTTCAAATTGGAGACTTTGATCCTTACTTTGATTGGAAAGATGAAGCAGCTAAGAAAGCTAAAGATCAAGGTTATGATGTATCAAAAGATAGTATCAGTGGTAATTGGATTATAAAAGATTCTGGAGGAAAGCTTGTTCAGGGAGGTCTTTATAATTTCTTTAAGAGTTTGTATGGTGATGATCCGCGCGTATCTTCTAACTATGATACCATGTCTTATGTAGCAAGAAAGAATGCAGCTAAAGCAGGGGCCAAAGAATTTGGTTCAGAAGAAGAAGCAGAGAAGAACTATATAATGAAAAACATCAATGCAGGAATGAAAGGTCTGAATGATGATATGACTACAGTAAGTAAAGCTTCTGATCAAGTTACTAGTAGAATCAATCAACTACAAGAGAAGCAGAAAAAGAAAGGCCTTACTCCTAGAGAGCAAGAAGCCCTTACATATTCATTAGGTCAAAAAGAAACTTTAGCAGCATCTAAGTCTAGTTTACAAACTCAGATAGCAGGTATCCAAAAAAATATTAATCAAAATGATATTAATACTCTAAGATCAAGATCCGATATGAGTATAGCTTCCTCTTATGAGCAAAGCGATATGCAAGGTCTAGCAGCAAGCTTAGCCGACCTAAAAGAAAGTCATGAAATAAAAGGGGCCAACCCATATGCTCTAGCTGCTTATAATAATAAGTTAGCTACCAGTTTAGCTGATCATAATGCTTTGCTAGATCTAGCTAAGATGGAACAAGAGTATAAGTTAAAAACAAAACTTGAAGAAGTTAAAAATGGTACAGCAACCGGAGCAATTCCAACAAGTGGTATAGGAATAGAAGGTGCGCCTCAAGGAATTGTTGATCTTAAAACATCTGATAATCCTACAGTAGTTTTTGAAAGAAACAGAAGTAAGATGCATGGAGAGATGGCTAAGTCTCAACAAATGACAGATGGTATATTATTCAATGCTTTTATAGCAGCTAAGCAAGCGGTTACTGCGAATCCAACCAAGAGTGCTGGAGCAAAACAATATTTGGAGCAGTTCGGTGATAATTGGAATGAGATTACAAATCCAGAACAACTTAAAGCTCATATGGCAAATAAGAAGTTAACCTCTTCAGTTGTATTTAAGGATCTTCAAAACAAGTCTTCTCAAGATGGTAACCCTTCAGGAGATTATGAGTGGGCTCAATCTTTTATGAAGGGTAGTGCTGCAGCCATTAATAAAGTGAAAGTTGCTCAAGATGCTTTCAATGCAACATATGATTTTAATTTAAAGACTAATAAAAGAGTAGTAGATATAATTAAGAATAGTAGTACTAAAGAAAATCCTGTTGCAAAATATGCTAGTCTTATATTAACTGAGAATGGTCAATTGTTAGGCGATCATGATGAAGCAAAGAAGATATTTGTTACTAAATATAAAGCAGCTAAAGCAAAAGAGGGATCTTATATATCCAATAGCCAAGCTGATGATGCTTTTGATGCTATCAAAGAACAATTCTTTACAACCTATAATAATACAGAAGGTGTTAGTTTAGATCAAGCTCCTGGTCAAAAAGGAGGAGGAATCATACAAGCTACTCCTGTGAAGTTTGCAAGTCTTGACTCTAAAAATAAAGGAGACAAAACTTTACTAGATGTAACCAACACTGCAGAGAAAGCACTTACAAGTCTTGAATCAGGTTCAACTGTTGTATTAGGTGATGCTACAAGTACCTCCTTAAAGTTAGGAGATAGTGCTGCCGGCAGAGAGTTTCTTAATAATCTTATTAATGCTACACGAAGTGCTAATCCTAAGAAGGATGACAGACCTCAGTTTAGTGCTACAGTTAGTCCTATTGCTGCAGGTAGCGATACAACATCTGCTATAACCTATTCTGATTTTAATCCTGATTTTATTAAGCAGTATATTGGAACTAAAGAAAACCCAGGGATCCTATGGAAGAAGGATATTAGTAAAGGTATTACTGTGTTTTATGATAATACTAAAGTAGATAACCCATACAAAGCCGCTGGTGAGATATCACCTATAGAAACTGTTCTTAAAACTAAAGGACATTATGTTATAGATTCTTTTAAAGATGATGTTGGTACTGTAGATTTTAAATACAATGAGTTGACCAATGGTGTTAATGCTACTGTTAATTACAGAGAGTATAATATGAATACACATAAGTGGGATAATAAAGTACTTGAGTATACTCCATTCAATCTTAATAGTATTGATAATAATCAAGATATTTTAATTAATAAGTTACAAGAACTACAAGCTACTAATCTTCAAATTGAGGCAGCTTTAGCGGAGGCCAATAAAAAATCTTAATTATGGCTGAAGAAACAAATACTACAGAATCTACTTCAGATGTTGCTTCTGCTCTTCCTCAATTGGAGGGAACTCAACAAGACATGCCTACGGTTGACTTATCTAAGTTGACAATCCCGGCTAAACCTTTGTCTATTGATGCTTATAAAAATAATGTAGGTAACCCTATTACGGGATCTAATCCTGGAGTTAAGAATAGAGTTCCCGGATATGCTGAAAGTTCTCTGCAATCTGCAAATTTACAAATGCAGGCAGGAGCAAGCGATCCTTATAAACAGATGAGACCTTTCACCTACAGCGGTGACTATGATGGTGCAAACTTTGAAAGATACTATTCTGCTAAAGATACTTTTGATAAATTAGGCTTCTCTCCTTATAGAGATAATGAATCATTATACAATAATAAAATGACAGTTGGTGATCAGTTTGCGAGAGCTGCATCACAGTGGGACAACTTAGCTTTAACCGGATTTAAGTCAGGTATTAAAGCTTGGGGTACTCTGTTCACAGATCCTTTAGCTCCAGATGTTGAGAGCGCTAGGGAAATGGAAAGAGCCATGGCCATAGGTAATGTTACCACGGGAGGTTTTAGCGGCTTTGCTGCTAATACTTTTTTAAACTCAGCTTATACAATAGGTATTGCTGCAGATTTTCTTGCTGAAGAGGTTGCTCTAGCGGGCATCACAGCATTCAGCGGAGGAACTCTTGGTGAGGCGACTGTTCCCGGTATGGCGGCTAAAGCAGGTCTTGCTGCAAGAAAGCTGATGGGTTTTGCACCGGTTGTTGCTAAATCTTTAAAAGCTATTGAGAAGGGTTCTGAATTAGCAAAAAGTGCTGAGAATGTAAGACAAGCTAGTAGAGGTTTTGATAAAATTAAAGACATAAGTTCTGCTAGAGATTTCTTTCATAAAGCTGTTTCAGGAGTAGGAGATGAAGTTATTGACATACTTAATCCTTTAGATAATACTCTGGCCGCTTTCAAGAGAACAGATTACCCTACAGATTTAGCTAAGACTCTAGGAAGAGCCGGTGCTTTCATGGAGGATGTTATTCAGATAAAGACAGCTGTATCAGAAGCTAAACTTGAAGGAGGTATGGTAAAGATTAATGCTACCAAAGAACTCATCGATGCATATCGTGAGAAGAATGGTGGTAAAGATCCAGAAGGTAATGATCTACAAGAGATAGAAAACTTAGCTACTGAAGAAGCTAGAAGAACTGCTCTATGGAATTTACCGGCAATTATAACCAGTAATAAACTTCTATATTCTACAATGATGTTACCTATTGCAAAGATGATGGGTAAGACAAGTATGAAGATGATAGAAGACATAGCTGTTGAGGGCGGTAGAAAAGGTTTAGCAAAGACTGTAAGTCCTTTTAAAGTTACAGGTAGTGATGTTGGATCGCAAATAAAAGCTGCAACTAAGTCTTTAATTAGTCCTAGATACTATGGTAAGTTTGGTATGAATTATCTAAAGGCAAACTTTGCTGAAGGTATTCAGGAGAACATTCAAGAAGCTATTTCTCAAGGAGCTATCGAGCATGCCTTAGCTGTTCAATCAGATCCGAAGATGGCTGCGTACCAGGGATACAATAGTTACTTTCTACATGGAATGAAGAGTCAATTATCCGCGCAAGGAGCTGAGACTTTTGCTTCAGGTTTTGTGATGGGTATGTTTGTTCAGCCTATTATGGCTGTGCCATCTTGGTCTATAGGAAAGATGTCCGAGTTAGCCAAAGGTAAAGAAGCTCGTGCTGCCGCGAAAGCAGAAAGAGATAAAGCCTTAGGTTTACAAGCTGCTACATTAAATGAATTAGCTGATAATGATATTACTCATTGGGCTCCAGATATTATCAATGCTGTAAGAACCGGTAGTCTATCAGATGACTTATTCACAGCAGCACAAGAAGGAAATCACAAAGGAGCCGAAGATGCTAGACAAGGTATTCAGTTTAATCAATTTATAACAGCAAAAGATTCTGGTAAGTTTGATATACTAATGGATAAGCTTCGTGATTACAAGAACCTTACTCCAGAAGAAGCAGTTGATGCATTCAAAAAATATGGGATACAAGCCAAGGATGTACCGGCTGCTTTAGCTCAGATCGATAATATCATTGCAAGAGCTGAGAGGACTAGTGATATGTATGATGAAGCTGTTCAACAGTTTCCTAACCCATATGATTATACTAAGTATAAAAAAGGTACCGATATCTATAATCAGATGGCAGCGGCTAGCTTCAGTTGGAAAGAGGCTGTATATAACCTGGCCATGGCTGGTTCTACATTCCAAAGCTATACTGATAGAATACAGAAGATGTCTAATACTTTTGCTGATATCTCAAATAACATTGCAAAAGCGGATGCTCAATCATTGATGTCAGTACTTAGTACGTCAGCACTTGAACAAGAGATCTCAACTCTAAAGAAAGAGTTAAGAGTACTTACAGAACCTGAGCAAGCTAAGTTAAGAGGTAGAAAAGAAAAGAATCTAGAACTTCTTAATAATTTTAAAGAATCTATTGAAGCTGCTCAAGAAGAAATCATAGCCGGCAAGGTTACATCCTTTAAAGGTAAGCAAGCTTTATATGGCCAAGCAAAAGCGGATTTTGCTAAATACCTGGGAGTTCTTGCAAAGAGAAACGACACTATCCTTTTTAATAAGGATATAGATAAAGCCTTTAGTATCCTCACAGATAGCCTAGAGATGCGCGGAGAGATGCGCAACCTAGCAAAGAGCATTAACATACTATCTTCTCCTGTAGGCTTCTTAAAGCTTCAGCAAAGAGTAATGAAGGCTGCTATCGCTAACAGACCATTCCGTCATCAGCAGATCATGGACAACTTACAGTTGTTCTTAAAGCTTAATGATGAGAACAAGATCTTAAACGCTATAGCTGAGAAGGGTTTTAAAATACCACCAGAGTTTTTGGATGAGTATAAGAAAGCAGAAGCTGCAGATCAACCTATACCAACACCTGAATACTTTATTGACTCAGAAACTAATGAGAAGATAACAGCAGCTGATGGTGATAAGTTTGATGAGGCTATAAACTTATGGGCAGCATTTGCTGATTGGATGGAGAAGAGCCGGGTATCAAAGATTGTAACTGATGCTAAAGAAGCTGTGAGAGGAACTGAAACAAAACCTTTTGATCCTGAAGATTACAGTACTTTCTCTAATATACCTGAGCTAAAGAAACAAATTGATGATCTATTTGAAGCAACCCCTAAAGCTGATGATTTAACCATTGATGATTTTATTAAGACCAATCTAAAGGCAAAAGAGATCATTAAGGTTTTCAAAATACTTCAAGAAGCTGAGCAGAAGAAAGCCTATGAAGCGGAGAATGCTGATCCATACAAAGATGTATCTACAGAAGATCTCAATAAGAAAGCATCTAAGTTATCTAAAGAGTTAGCTCTTATGGATGATGAATCTAGTGAAGAGTTTAAGAAGCTATTTGAGGAGCGCGCTGTTATTCAGAACGTACTTACAAACAGAGGTAGACAAGATGTTAAGATCAATGCTGCACAGAAAGTTGCATTACAGAAGCTGGATGAAATAGCTAAGACCACTAAACATAAAGATGATGAAGGTCTCTATGTTATAAATGGTGATAAGAAAGACACGCGTGTTACAAAAGTTGCAGATAAGGCTTTACAAGATTTACACAATGTTCCGGAGTTTGATTTAACCAGAGAAGGCGAGATGCTTGAACCACTTCTAGATGCTTATAAAGAAATAGAAGGTGATAAAAAACTTCAGAATGTTGATCCAAAGAAATATGCAGCTAATCTGATTAAAGCTTGGAAAGAAAAGGTACAAGATCTTGGTGTATACACTAGTAGATTTAATGATAGAAAAGTAAAGGAGATAGAGAAAGGATTAGTTGGCCCTAAGGATGTTGAATCATTCAAGGCTTTGCTTAATAAAGTAGTTTTCGATGAGGCTGGTCTAAGAGGAACTACCCTGGATATTATGGGTAGAGATTTCTTTGCAGGCAAGGTTCTGCATAGAAGACACTACAACATGACCGAGAAAGCTTTTAATGAAGCTAGAAAGGCCTTCTTTAAGTTCAGTGAGATGATAGCCGATAGAAAAGAGATTATTATCAGTAATGGTCTTATCTTATACGGTAACACAGAAATTGAAGTAGATGGTAAGAAGCAAACCGTTGGTGGTGAAATGGACTTACTTGTTATTACTCCAGAAGGTAAATTTAAGATCTATGATATGAAGACTGCTACCAGCTGGAATAAGTTTGGTACACCTAAGGATCGATTCTATAAAAGAGATAGATACTCTTTACAGTTAGCTTTCTATAAGAACTTGCTAGAGAATTTAAGTGGTATTAAAGTTGATGAGTTAGAGCTTGTTGGTTTTGAAACTACAGAAGATCTTGATGGTAAGATTCTTACTCTTAAGCCGGCCACAAGCGCCACAGATCTTAAAATTAATTATGATACTGATACTATCAATACAGGAACAGAAGAAGATCCGAAGTTAGTTACCATTAAAGAAGTAGCTAGTAGATATATACCATCTAAGTTGGAGACTGTTGCTAAACCGGTAGAGAAAACTCCTGTTGAAACAACACCTGTTGAAGAAACACTAGATGATAAGGCTACTCAGATCTCTGATATAAAAGCTGAGCTAAAGGTGATCGAGGATGCTCTAAAAACCGCTAAAGATCCTAAGAAAATAAAAACCTTGAATGAAGCTGTTGCTGAAATTAAAGCTAAGCTGGCTGCTGCAGAAGGTGGTGAGAGTCAAGAGGGTGTTGTTGCTGATGAATTAGGAGGTACTGCATTAGCTCAAGTAGATGTAGATTCTTTTAATGCTATGTCTATTTCTGATAAGTGGACCATCTTAAATGCTGAGTTAACTGCTGGGAAAGTTCTTAAAGGAATTGTAACCAATGATTGGCCTAGCGATAATGCTGATTATATATGGCAAGTTAAGTTAGATGATGGAAGAGCTGTTCAATCAACTATAGCTAAAGGAGGTGCCCGAATAGTTAATACACCAGTTATCCTTTCTTCTACAAACTTTTTAAAAGATGGAAAAGAGGTAGAAGCTATAGAAGTATTACAAGAAGCTAACGGTAAGAAAGTATCTTGGATAAGGAAGACACAGGCTAATGAAAAGGCTAAAGTTGATATCAAAGAAACAGTAGAACTTACAGCAGAAGTTATTAACAAAGATGTAAATGTTGCCACTCTTAAAGCGGCTAAGCAAAGCAAGTTTGATGCAGAATATAAATCTATAAAATATGCAATAATTGGTTTTGGAAGTGGAGATTTAAACGTAATTTTAGCAGATGCATCTGGTAATAAAATAGTAGTAAAAGAAGATGAATACAAAAACATTACTATCCTAGATCCAAAAGGACCTACAGCTACCGGTGAAGAAATAGATATACTGAGAGATAACAATGCTGGAATAAAAGATGCTCCAATAGTTTTAGATGATACTAAAACTAAAGCACAAAGAATTGAAGATTTAAAAAATAAAATTTGTTAGACTATGCCTATTTGTAACCTAGATGATAATAAAGATTTAGCTAATGCTATTGCTAATTATATTAATGGTGAAATCATTGATAACTTAAATCCTGAAATTAATAAGACAGGAGAACCTTTTAAGTTAGTACAAGTAATGAAAGATATCTATGCTATTAGCTTTGCTAAGAACAAAGATATGAATCAAGCTTTAGGTGTAGCAGGAGCTGTGCCACAAATGTTTCTTAAAGTTCTCACACTTAAACCGAATTACATAACAGATTTAGATTATGATAACAAGGCTATAAAAACTCTTATCAAAGAGATGGATGCTGCTGAAGATCCTATAAATGTTATTGCTGATAAATTAAAGATTGGAAAAAAAGCTAGTGTAGAAACTATTGCTCAGAATAAAGTAGCTCAAGAAGAAAAAGAGCATACCCTACCTAAAGGTAGTAGAGCTTATGATGCATATACTGTAGGAAGATTATCATCTCTATCATTACTTAATCCTACCGGACAGAGTCAGTTGACTCAAAAAGTTATGGTAGATGGTAAGGAAGTAGAGAAGCCTATTGTAAATGAGAGTGATCGTACTAAAGCCTTTGCTTATAAAGCTCTTCGCGGTTTATTAACAGCACAAGATAAAGAAAGAACTCTTACCACAGTAACTTATACAAAACATAAAGGCTTTAAACTAAAAGCTATGTTTGAAAATAATCTTCCTGAAGGTAAAGCTTATCCAGGCTTAACACCTAGTAGCAGAAAGATTACAGCTATTGTTGATAATACAGGGAAGTATGTATACTTTGATAAAACAGGTAAAGTTACTACAGAAGACAAAGGCGAGATTGCTTATTTCTTTATTAAGAATAATGATCCTAGAAACATTAAGTTTCTGTTAGATAAAAAAATGGCAATAGCTACTCCAAAAATAATGGAAGAAGCTAAAGGTAATGATGCCCTTTTTAAGAAGCTATTAGCACAAGAGCGTGAAAGATTTCAGAAAGAATTACAAGCTGAAAGCAATCAACTTGATGCTATAACTGCCAAGCTTATAAAAGGAGAAGAAGTATTATTAAACATTACTGGTGGAAAAAAAGGAATAGTTGATGATACAGATAGGATACCTGATGCAAAAGTAAAGAAAGAATCAGAAAAAACTTTAGATAAATTTAAGTTAAGTCCTACAGAAAAAGAGAGCTTAACTTTTTCTTGGTTTGAAAGACAAGGTAAGATGCAACATCTTCCGGCTATAAAGCTAGATGATTATGACTCTTATATTTCATTAAAGGGTTCTCTCATAGCAACTACCAATAAAGGCCTCTTCAATACTTTAGTTGAGGTGCTAATAAATGATAATCTTACTAATCCAGATGGTACTAAGGTAACACCCATAGAAAGAGTAAACTTCTTTAATCAATTTACCAAACCTTCAGGCTTGGTTGTATCACCTCTTGATAATACTATAAGTCTTCAGATAAAAGGAAAAGATCTTACAGAAGAAGAGTTAAAAGATTTTTTAGCTGATAATATGTATTTTACTATTATGAGCTCTACTAAAATTCAGAGAGGCTTGTATAATAACTTTACTATTAGTAACAATGTAGTAAATGTTACAAAAGATAATTACTATGATTTTATTTCAAAATATGTTATACCGCGGATGCCTTGGGATAAAACAAGTGAAGGAGTACCTATGGTCAACAATGGGTACTTTAGTTTTGAGCCTACTGATATTACACAGCAAGTTGAAGAGAAAGCTCAGAAAGTTTTAACTAAAGTTCAGAAAGTTGTAGGCCCTAAGAAAGATCCAGGAAAAGGTATATCAGATTTATTAGATAGATCTAAGTTGATTGAGAGCCGGGCAACACCTGAACAGAAGGCGCGAGCTGAAGAGTGGATCAAGAATACACCTATACTTAAAGAAAAGAATTCAGTTGGTGGAAAACTTATTCCTCTACACCTATTACGTAATGTTACAAACTCAGATGCTTGGGCTACGTGGAGTAAAGCAGGTATCACGTTGTATGAAGGTTCTGATTACACTCACGCTTATCATGAAGCATGGCATGCCTTCAGTCAGGTTTATTTAACCTATGGTGATAGAACAAAACTTTATGATGGTGTTAGTAGATTTGATGGAAGCTTCACTGTTGTTAGAAACATAGAAGGTCCTGGTGGTATTGTTAATCAGAAGGTTGTTAAGGTTAAGTTTGATGAAGCTACAAGAAAAGAATTAGAAGAATTTACTGCAGAAGAGTATCGTATTTACTCTATGAATGGTGGCAAGTTTAAAGTTGCTGATGAGAAGACTTCTGTATTTAAAAGTATATTCAGCAGAATATGGAACTTCTTAAAAGGATTATTCAAAGGTACTTCAGGAGTAGAACTGTTCTCTAACCCAGGATCTGAAGGAGTTTTATCTGAGATGTTCAATGCATTATACAATGCAAAGACTGCAGAAGATCTTAATATGTTTATGCCTAGTATTGAGAATGCTGAGTTTGGAACGCTTGCTACCGGAGCTATGTCTGAGAGCAAAGGATTTAATTTAGCACCTACACAAAAGCAACTCTTAGTAAAGAGTATAGATGGTATCATATCTAATGCTACCACATCAGCTATTGTTGATTATGGTAAGTATGGAGCAGCTACTAAAATATTACAGGGTAAAGAAAGACTTACTCACTTATATAATGTAACTATCAAAGAGACTTTAGTTGAAAGACTTGCTGAGTTAGTAGATGAGTTTGAAGCTAAGAAGGATAGTTTAAATACAATACAAAAAGATTATCATGAAAATTTAATTAATACTCTTAGAGTAGGTGTTGAATTTTTTGGTGAAGCGGGTAATGTACTTACTAGTAAAACTAATACAGATAGCCTTATTGCATTCCATCTACAGAACAGCGCTTTCTCTGGTATAATCAGAAAAGATGTAGCTGAACCGGTTGATAATGAAGATCCGGAATATAAGAAGTATTTAGGACAGCATGATAAAACAGCTAATGAAGTTGAGTCAAGTAAACTTGCTACACCAAATGCAGAATACTTATTGAGAAGTTTATTAAAGCAGGAGATGGTAGATGGTGAGAGAGTTAATAAGCTTAATGAATTAGGATTTCCTGAAACTATAGAGTATAAACCTTTCTGGAATGTTCTTATTGAAAAAGTTGGTGGAGAACAAAACATACAGGCTCTCTATGAAAGATTGCTTGAAGTTCAAGATCTTGATCCTAGATTTGCTCAGTTGTTGGACAAGCTTGGTGATCCTAATGTAGTAGCCTATGCTTCTCCGGAAGCTGCCGATATCTGGTTAGGTATGACTAGATCTCTTAATTTATATAAGGAGCCTCTTGTTACATCTACTTTCACAAAAGAAAAGGATGAAAAGGGCGGTACCAAATTAGTTGTAAGAACCGGTAAGGTAAGTTCTGATTTCTTTCCTATTAAGAATAAGATATGGCCATCTTTGTTTAGTGCACAGACTGGTGATTTTGTAATCAATAGAGATAATAAACCAAATATTTTAGATCTAGATGCTGTTGTTAATGCGTTTCTTGTAAAGAAATTAGATAATGAAAATGCTTATAGATACTTTGTAAAAAACCCTAGCTTAGAGATTGCATTTCTGAATGCTGTTGGATTATATGTATCTGATAATTTTGATGTCAAAGCTAATCTTAATTCTAAAGATGTTAATTATATTGCTGATGTTATAGGTCATGCTGCTCTTAATCAGAAAGGTGAAGAAACAGCTAATCCTATTGAGTTCTTAAACTCTAAGCATAAGATGATGGGAGAAGTTCTCCAGAACGGTAAAGTAGTTAGTAGGAAAATAGAAACAGCTAGTCAGTCAGGTGTTGTTGATAGATTGGCTCAACTAGAAGCTGATTACTCTACAGAGTATGGAAGTCAGATGAAGAAGGTTCCTGATGGCGGAACTAAGACTGTTAATAACCGTAACAGCTCTTTAACAAGAATAGCTTATGCTATAAATAAAGCAAAGCATAGAGATGATTTTCATGATGAAGATGGTGACTTAAACTATGTTCCTCATTTGGATGTAATGAGTAATCCTGCGGTGATGGGTTCTGTTATGCTTAATACTGTATTCAATGCTGTAGGTTCAAAGATAGCCGATGATGGTGTGTTAAGAAGTATCGATCTTTTTGACTTACCTGGTATACAGTATACCGATGCTGATGGAACTGTTAAAGGTGTATCCCATGGCGCTATGAGTAATCAAGATAAGTATGTTGCAGATATTGTAGGTATGCTTCAAGGTGGTTACATAGAAGCTATTAGACATGGTGAAAAGAGTACGTATACTGCAGTAAGAGCTAGTAGACTTGACACATACATAGGGAAGTTAAATAATCATCAGTATATTGATACAGCAGCTTGGTTAAAGAATAAAGAAGGTAATTACTTATTAGGTATTGATCCTTTCAAGGAACTTAATAAAATAATGATGCCAAAACTTGAGGGTGAGCTTAGAAGAATCAAGATGATCAAGAATGGTATTCCCGGTAATAAGAACTATTACAAAGAGAATATAAAAGGCTTTGAAGGCGGTGAGAAGTTTGATTACTTTGATGGTATCCTTCAATCTAAGACAGCTGGTAGTAGTATAAAAGATAAACTTATTGATGAGTATGTTGATAAATTAGATTCAACTACAAGCTTAGCTACCTTATTAAACAGTGATGTTGCTTTTAAGATTCTTATTGAGAATACAATCATAGAATACTTTACTGCGTTAAAAGAAAGATCTGCTGTACAAGATTACAATAAGATTTTTGGAGATGTTGTGCCTGAGTTCTTACAAGAAATAGCCACCATGGGATTGAAGCCTGAACAGATTGATAAGATCGGGAAAGCTGCTAATCTTAAAGAAGCTATGAGTGGACCTTTTGCTAACAATATAAAGGATGCTTTATTGTTTTCCTTTGTTGTTAATACATCCATTCACGCGCAAGAAGTTGCTTTACTTGAGTTAGGAGACGGGTTCCAGTTTGATCATACAAAAGATGAGTCAACCAAGCGTGTGCCTACCTACAATTCTTCCGGGATTATCTTTCCTACAGATCAGATATCTATTGACATCATCAAGAATTACTATGATCATAATAGCTATGAGCAATATCTTATAGATAATAATGATCCGTTATTTGAAGGAAAGACAGCTAAACCTTTTACCAAGAGATACAATAAAGCTATCATCAGAGAAAGTAAAGTAAGATCTGTTAAGTATAATGACTATGCAGAGATGTTTAAACATAACCTGGATAAGATGGGTTATAAAGGAGAGCGCCTTAGGATAGCCTTATACGGTGATGTAGATGCTAAGGGTGTAAAGGGTACACATGCTAAGCCTGTTGGAGGATTCATGAAGTCTTACGCTGAGATTAAAGATGGTGATGGTCAGGGATGGATTACATTTGACTTCTACAGAAAGCTTAAAGTTCTAGAGAATAGCTGGAGCCCTGAGCAAGAAAATGGTTTCCAAAAAATCATAAGAGGAGAACAGCTATCAGCAGCACAATTGCTAGAGTATTTTCCGGTTTACAAATTACAATATGCAGGTCCTCTTGTTACAGAGAGAGGAAGATATCCAATTCAAAGTATTGATAAGTTTGCATTGATGCCGCTTATTCCAACTTTTGTAGAGGGTACACCTCTTGAGACAATACATAAAGAGATGATGGCTCAAGATATTGGCTATGCTTTATTTGAATCAGGATCTAAGAGATCTCATATCAAAGCTAATAAAGATACAAGTGGTGATGATATCTATGAAGGGAATGATACTTCAAGATTAAAATCAGGATTTAAGTTTGAACCTAATCCTTCTTACCTAGAGTACTTAAAGAATCAGACTGAAGTCAACAGCTCTTTCAAAGGCTCTGGTACATTATCAACCCAGCTTCGTAAGGTATTTAATGTAGGTTTATATGAGAATGGTAAACCTATTACTAAGAGAGCAGGCGAAAATACAGAGAAAGTATTTAAAACTCTAAAGAGGTTGACCAATGAAATGAAAAGACAACTTCTTAAAGAAATTGGTTGGACCGAAGCAGATGTTAAGTCTAAGAAAACCACTCCAGAAAAAATGATTGCTATGATTGATTTCATAGTGAGAGATATGAAGAGACAAGGTTACAGTGATCATGAGATTAAATTTATTGAAGAAGATAAAAAGAATGATGAGATAGATTTAAGTTTGAGTCCGGCTGCTGCTAAGCTTGAGAAATTCTTAATGGCTATTGTAAATAACCGGTTAGTAAAGCTTAAGCTTAATGGTGAACCTTTAGTACAGTTTTCATCAGCCTTTACTCAGAAGTTCAGAAAGCCTACAGATGAAGAGACAGCTCTTTATAATGACTTTGGAACTAACGGTCTTGAGTCATACGTAGTAAGTAAAGATGGTACTGTAGATACCAAAGGTGTGAAAGTTAAGATAGCTCTATCAGAAAACTATGAGGGCTTACTTAAAACTCGCTTCTTTGTTGATGGTAAAGCAACTGAAGATACAGTTGGTGTATACGATAGAAAGGGTAAGAAGTGGGTACTTAATACTAAAGCTAGTCTTGATAGATTAAACCAGATGCTTAAGAATGAAGCTTGGTTAAACAGTGATAATAACAGAGAGAAGCTTTTAATAACCGGTGTGAGAATTCCTACACAAGGTCCTAACTCTGTAGAGTTTGCACAAGTGCATGAGTTTTTGCCTGCTGCGGCCGGCCCTATTATTATTATTCCAGCTGAGATTGTAGCTAAGTCCGGTGGTGACTTTGACGTGGATAAGTTAACCATGTATATGAAAACTATTACTAAGCAAGGCACGCTTGTAGAAGATAAGTATGATACACCGGAAGAGTTAGAACCATTAATTAAAGCTGCTGAAAAGAAGATAGAAGGGTTAAAGGCTAGCAAACTTATGATCAATGAAAATCTTGATGATTTTAGAGAAACTCTTACAACAGAGAGTAAGCATAAGAAGATGAGTAAGCAACAGTTTTTTGATCTTACTACCAATGATAATGAAGCTTTACTTAAAACTTTAAGTGATCCTGCACAAAGGATATTCCTTAAAGAACTGTATCCTGAAAGTTATGCTGTGTATACAAAGAGTATTAAAGACTTTAAAGTAGAAGAGTATGATGAAGTAGAAAATCAAATTACAGATTTATTTGGTAAGAACAGCGCTGTATCTAAAGCATATGCTGAATTAGCAGATCTTAAATTTCAGAAGAGGAAGTTTGCTTCCGGTATACAGAATACATTGATTGATGATATAATCAATGTAATGAAGTTACCTGAGATGGCTTTTGCTTTAATGCAACCTAACGATACTCACTTGGCTAAACCTATTGCTGATAAGTTGAAAGATGTTGTAATGAAGGCAGATAAAGAAGCCAACTTCGAGAACTATACAAGCACTGGAGAAAAGAGTCCTGGTAAAGGGGTTAGCTCTACTAGCTTATATGAGTATGATTATAACAAGAAAAAACAACAAGATAACCTTAATGGTAAAAACATATTAGGTACTATTTCTTTAGGTAATACATTCAGTAACGTAATGAATATGGCCGGAGCCTCTATGGAAGCTTCTTACAAAACCACTATTCAAGTTCCGGATCCTTCTAGTGCTACAGGTACTAAAGAAATTCAAGTAGATGTTCCTTTAAAGCTGGCTTTCAATCATAGAAAGAATGCTGATGGCACTATTTCTTTATCTAGTCTTGTTGATATAGAAGATAATAATAGGATAGCTGATATATTAACTCAGTTAATGAACGGTGCTGTTGACGTAGGTAAGGATGCATGGATTGCCTATTTACAAGGTAATATGCAAGCTATTCCTAAGATCTTATTTTTATTACAAGCCGGAATGCCGCTTGATGATGTTGCTTACTTTGTAACTAATCCTCTTATAAGAGAGTATATCAAGGTACAACAAAGCGCAGGTTCAACATTATCAAAGCTTATAAATAACGGCCAGAGTGGTATTACAGTAACAACAACCTGGCTTAATAAAGTTCTTACTCCTGCAACAAAGGGTAGACAAGATCTTTCTTTAAGATTTACAAAAGATAAAAGCCTTAAAACTTTTAATACCTGGGCGATCTATGAACTATTAAAAGAGTATGGTAACAAGGTTGGTAAGAGAGCTTTCTCTAAAGAGGGATTAGAAGCTACAGCAAATGCTTCTTTAAACTATACAGATGATGCTCAGTTGGCCGGTTTATTACACTATGTATATCTAGAGCGAATTACTGAAGATTATGAGAACCTGAAGAAAGCTATAAACGTAGATACTAATACAACAGCTGATACATACAGTGCTCAAGCCAAGGTTGAAGAAGTTGAGAGAGCGCGATCAATGAATACCATCAACAAGAAGATCATGAAATATGTAGAACAGGAGGGGCCTATTGCACCGTTCTTCATTCAGGAGTTTTCTAGAGAGTTGTTTGGTAGATTGTTTGCATTAAGGGATAATGAGAGAGTAAATAAGTTTTTACTTAACCTTACTGGTGATACTTTCAAATCAATTGGTATAAGAAAATCTACCGGTTATGATACAGAGACCTTAATTCCTAAATTTAAGAATGCTCTTGCTCAGTACATCTTTGCTAACACTTTAAAGAAAGATGCAGTAAATGCAAAAGGTGAGATTGTTCCTGTAAGAGAGGGTACAAAATATAAAGGTAGAGAGATTAGTGATCTTATTAATATCGATGAAGTAACCAATGATTATAAAAACAAAAGGTTTGTTAATGGAGTTAAGGGTGCTAATACCTATCTTGATAGAAAGTTACATCCACTTCCTGAAATGACCTTCACTGATCTTGAAGAGTTTGTTGAGTTCAATCTTGAAAGAGAGTATCTTAGAAAGGCTATCATGCCGGCTACTATATTATTAAGTGAAAGTATAGAGTTTAAACAAGCTCTTGACACTCTTAAAAATTCTGGTAGTGAGGTGTTTCAAAAGCAAGCTGACGAGGATGATGCAAAATATACTAAGCGAATGAATAGAGCAGCTTATGAATCTATGTTAGCTGATACAGCTCTCATGAATATTTATAATAACTGGTCTTTATTCAGATCTGGTAACAACACTGTTGCTAAAAAGCTTATGAATATTATTGAGAACTATCCTGATTTAAGATTACAGTTCTCTTTAGTTGAACAGTTTACATTAGTATCTACAGATCTTCCAGGTAAAAGAACCGGTAGAAGAAACTTTAAGATAAAAGGTTATGCTGATTTAGAAGCTCCTCTTATAGATGAGTATAGTAATCAGTGGCAGAACCTTGCTGATCCAACAGTTCCTAAAGTAGTAGCTTCAGAGGGTGGTATGTCTCTTGAACAAGCTGCCGCAGCCAATGCATACATAAGTGAATTCTTTGCTCAACTTCCTATGTTTGCTTTCTTACAATCAGGAATGGATGCGGGAGAATTCTCTATGACAGCTATCATGCCTACAGATAGGTATAAGCCTATCATGATAAAAGCTGCTAAAAACTTCTCTAAAGTATTACAGAGAGATGATGCTCCTGTTATTCTTGAAGGATTCAAACATCTATTTGAAACTAATAATGCAATAGCTACCAGAAAATTAAGAGGTAGAGGTCTAGAGTGGAAGAGAAGCTTAAGTGAGTTACTTAAAGATGGTTTGAAGAATGTGACTAGTGTTTACGCGGATCCTTTCATTACTAAGATTAATGATAAGATTTATGTATTAAATGATTCTTATTCTGAGAATGGTGCTACTGTTAACTTAACTGTAGATCATGTTAAGAAACTTAAGGCTGATAATCCAGGCTTTAAATTCATTCTTACTGATGAAGATTTAGGCATTAATTTTTCTAACATTCTCAGTCCTGAAGAACTGGAGAGTGCTAAGACCGACTTGGATAGTTTTATGAACATGATTCATGAACAAGATATTCCTGTAGTAATTACAGGTAAAGGGTTTGGTCCAGTTGCTAAGAAAGCTTCTATTGAAGAAGTTCCTGTAAGCAATATAGCAGCTATGTCAGAACTTACCAATCACTCCGGTGGAGCTTATGGTGGAGACACCTTCTGGGATATGATCGGTAGAGAATTTGGTGTTACTAAACACATGCATTATAAAGATGCTGGTAATGCTAACCTATCTCAAAAATTAAGAAATGCTAAAGTAACAGCTACTATCCTAACTAAAGAACAAATGGATAAGGCTAGAATAGAAGTAGAAAGATTACTTGGAGAAAAATATCCTGATACATTGCAAGGAAACTTACAGGTAAGAAACTATTACCAAGTAGCTAATGCTGATGCTGTGTTTGCTGTTGCTGAAATTGATGCATCTACAAGACCTGGTGTTTTTGGTGGAACAAATACCGCTGTTCAGTTAGGAATAAAAATGGGTAAACCAGTGTATGTATTTGACTTAGATACAAAAAAATGGTACACACAAGATGTAGAATTTCTTAAAACAGGTTATGATAAAACTAAACATGAGTGGAATTATAATGGTTGGAAAGAAATTGATACACCTACTCTTACTAAAAACTTTGCCGGTGTAGGTTCTAGGGATATAGAAAATTACAATGTGCAAAAGGAAGGTAAATGGGTACCAAGAGAAAAGTATAAAGGTATAGAAGTAGAAGAAGCAGCTAAGCAAGCTATTCGTGAGGTCTATGCTAAAACTGCTAAAAGTTTATCTACAACATCTACTCAACCATCTACTCAAGTACAATCTACTATAAATAAAGAACAACTTGGAATTTCTAATGTAAAAAAAATAATATTACCTGGGGGAGAGTCTTCTGCATCTGATCTATTTATTTCTTTTGATTTTAAAGAAAGAGAATTTAACATATATCCTGTAAAAGATTCTAAGGGAGTAGGATATATACGTCTTGGTATAAAACAACCAGATGGTGGTATAAAGCCTACAGATCCTAAAACTGGAAAATTACTAGATTGGAACCGTGCAAAAGTTGATGAGTTTGTAAAAGAACATTTACCTATAGAATTTGTAGAGTTACTTAAATCTTATGGAGGACTAAGTAAAGAAAGAAAGCAATTAATAGAATACTATATATCTGAATTACCACTTAGAGGAGGACTAGAATCAGAGTTTTATTCACCTGTTACTCCTGAAGAAATAAGAAAAAAGTTTGAAAAGACTGCAACTAATGAAGAGAAGTCTCTTATAAAGTACTTAGAATTAGGTAGAATGGATTATTTATTAGGAATGAAGAAAAGATTATCTTCTAATAGAGATATAGCAAAATCAGATACTACTAAACAAAAGCTAGATATACTAATTGATGATATTAATAAAGTACTATCAAAATCTACTACATCTACTCAACCATCTACTCAAGTACAACCGGTAGAAACTCATAAATACAAGTACTATGGTGCTGTGTATGATATTGTAAGAGATGCTTCCGGTAAAGGAATTGATGTTGCAGGCTACAAAGGCAAAGCGGCTGCTAAAGCAAAGCTATTGGAAGCTTACAATACTAATCCTAATATGGATCCTCAGACAGGTATTTATTTTAAATCAGGTCCTTTAGTTAAAACTGAAGAAAAAGCTGAAGAGATTGCACCTAAACTAAGAACAGGTAAGGGTATATTAGAAGCAAGAGCTACGCCTATAGATTATACCCCGGGGCAGAAGAAAGCTTTAACTGATATAGAGACTCTTATAAATGCTAACAAGCAATCTAACTATCTACTAGCAGGCTATGCAGGTACAGGAAAGACTACCATTGCTGAAAATATTGCTCGCTTTGCAAGGACTGCCGGCAGAGATGTATCCGTTATTGCCCCTACAAATAAAGCTGCTAAAGTATTAAATGATAAACTTAAGCAGGCAGGAGTAAGAACTGAAGCACAAACTATTCATAAAGCTATCTACGGAGAGCCTGATGCAAATGGAGAGTGGGTTAAAAGCGCTAAGATTAAGAACTCAATGATTATTGTTGATGAGTCATCAATGATAGATAAAGTTGTAATGAAAGATCTTATTGATGTACTGAAAGACAAGAATAATATTGTTGTTTTCATGGGTGATGGTTTTCAGTTAGAGCAGATAGGAGAAGACTCAGGTTTATTTGGATCTTTAAATGACCCAAGTATCTTTAAGAAAAACTATGGTGTTCCTTTAAATGGAAGTACTATGTTGACTGAAGTAAGAAGACAATCTTTAGATAGTAATATCTTGAAGGTTGCTACTATTACCAGGTTAGAAGATAAAGTTTATATTCCAGAAAACTCTTTACCTGATTTTAAAATATCAAAAACTAGAGCTGAGTTTAACCGTGACTTCCAAGATTCTATTAAGAATAAAGAGGACAGTGTTGCTATTGTAGCTACAAATGCTGAGCGTATGCTTATGAATACTTTAGCTAGAGCAGCTCGTTATACACCAGAACAACAGAAGAAACAAATGAATGATGGTGAGGTATTAATGTCGATTGCTAATTCTGTATTATACCCTAATGCTGAAACATTCAAAGTATCTAATGTTATTGAAGAAACTAAGTTTGATATAGAAGTTACACAAGGTAAAGGTGATTATGCTAAAGATGTTTCATACCCTGCTTTCTTTACTAAAGTTATAACTGCCGGAGGTGATGAGGCTATGATTGCTAATATACCGACTTATGATAAGCCTAGCTTGTACCATGCTCAATTGCTTGCTGCTGCTAGAAAAAATCAAGAATTGTATAATTTTCTTGATGAGAATGAGTTATTAGTTGCTACCAAGAAAGGTGTTAAAGTTAGTCCAGCTCTTGTTATTGCTACCTTCGGTTATGCTATTACGGGTCATAAATCTCAGGGTAGTCAGTGGGATAAAGTGTTTGTGCACCAAAATTATGTAGCACCTACATGGAATCCGGCTAGATGGTATTACACAGCTATCACGCGTGCTGCCAAAGATATTGTACTGTTACCTGCTGGTAAAAATACAAGGATCAATGAAGCACAACTTAATGAAAAGATTAATGCAAGTGTGACTGAAGAAACAACAAATACTCCGCAGTCTACCACTCCTAAACCGGGTAAAAATCCTAGCTTGGATGGTGAATTTTCTTTATATTTGTCTGATAAGTTAAAGGATAATCTTGATTATGATAATCCAGGTTCTGGCGCACCAAGTGTTGATGAGTTATTAACTGGAGCTCCTGTGATCACTAAAGAAGATATTGAAAATAAAAAACTAGAATGTTAAGATGAAAGGTTCATGTCCGTTAAAAACTAGTGTTGAGTGGGTAGCTTCAAAGAACGCCTTAGGAGAAGATAATACCTGGGAATTATGGCTAGCATCAAAAGAAGGTAATGTACCTGAGCCAGTAGGCGGAGCATTTTATTACTTTGCTAAAGAGAATCCAAAGCAAGCTTCTCGAATGCTTACTACACATATTCATCCTGTATTAAGAGAGCAGTTCCGCTATGGAACCAGTGTTCTAGATATGCTTGAAGTTGCACAAGATGCAATATACCAAGAGTCAGAGTTTAAGGATTGGATTCAAACCCAGCCTTTCTATGATAAGATCTTCATGGGAGATACCATAAAGAGAACTCCAGAGAAAGAAGCTGAGATAGAAGTTAGACCTCAAACTCTAACAGATCTTGCTAACGAGAAGCCAGATCTAACTGGCCTAGAATACAGCATAGATCCTGTTGCTTTACAGAATGAGATGCGTACTAATGAAATCATTGCTAAGTACGGAAAGAAGTTCCAGGAAGCAGAGTTTCAAGGAACCTACAGTGTGATCACATCCGAACAGGCGGAGCACATACAACAGAAGAATAGAACAGCATATAGAGGAGAAGCTGTATTCCTTTCAAATAAAACAATGTATTATGTAAAGGATAAGCTTAGTCTTGAGACCCAGCTTAGTGATGTAGCTTTACCTATTATTAAGTTTATTCAAGGTCAGACTGTTCAGACGGGAGCTAAGAAAGAGAAAGGAACAGAGATCTTTAATAAGCTTTATGATAATTTATTAAAGACACCTGAGGGTCAGATGTTAGTAGATAGAACTGCTAAGAATTATCCGAAGATGACCAATCAGCAATCCGATATATTCAAGGAGAAAGTATTAATTGAAGCTCTTAAAGAGGCTGCTGTAAATGACCGATTAAATAAGAATAATACAGCGAGCACAACATCCAGTAAAGCTTTTGATATCTACATGAAAGATCATCTCATGTATAGAATCAGAACTGCTATGAAGGCTAGATTTGGTAAAGATATTGCCTCAAATAAGATAAAAGCATCCACAACACTGGATGAGTTAGCTGAGATCTTAAGTCCTACTATGAAAGTAGATGCTGAGAAGATCACCGCTAAAGATTTTGAAGAGTTTAATTCAGACTTGAATAAAGCCTCTAAAGAATTAATGGATGCTGTTAATAAAGATCCCTTAAAGAGAAGCATTGATGATGTACTAGATAAGTTTTTAGAAGAGTATATCCGAAAGGCCGGGCATCAGCAAAGGACGATCTATAGAAACAAAGGGTTTAGTGACTTGAGAAAAGAACTCAGTGATCCTCAGCACGGAGGTTTCCTTAAAGAGATGCTTGATAACCTGAAATACTTCAGAAAGGATGTGTCTCCTGAGGTGTTGGAGAACAATGAGAAGGTTGCTGAAACTATCAAAGCTAAATCATTGGTCAACTCCTTATTTGTTTTAGAGAAAACCTTATTAAAGATCAATGATTACTTAGATGATCTTAGAAGAAAGCCTGATGAAATTATAGATAAGCTAGCTCAAATTGATAATTACGGAAAGCTATTAGATGATTGGGGTGCTTTTGTTAAGGATGCTGAAAAACATTTACACAAGGCTGGTGTACCAAGAAACAGTACTCTCTATAGTTTTGTGTCTAGGCTAAGCGGATTAACCGGTGATGGTGCAACTACTGTAGCTGAGTTAAAAGAAACCGGAGCTGTTAAGACTACTTTCGGTATGCTTAAGAGCTTTACAGAAAAGATTACAACAGGAATTGATGAAGAGATAGCCCGCTTAAAGGGTGTTTCCGGTGATGAAGCCACAAGAAATAAGAGGATAAAAGATCTATTAGAAGAAAAAGCTAAGTATACATATACAGAAGATACTGTAAGATCTCTTTACAAAGGTGAGCTTGGTGATTCAAACTTTTGGAGTAACATGTTTATTAGTTATTCTGATGACCCGGATCCTATTGTTGCAACCTTCTCTTTATATCTTGAAAAGCATATGGCTCAGATTACATCTAGAGCTTATTATAAAGCTGCCGGTTTTGCTGAAGAGATTAATGGTCTTATGGAGTCTATAGGAATAAGTAATTCTAGACCTCAGGATTGGATGGAAAAAGGCTTCTTGATGATTGATCAGAAGCACGGCTGGAAAGATGATGAACTAGTATCTAAAGATGTTGTATCCTTTGCTCAAGCAACCAAAGCTTGGAGATTTGATATGGCTAATGTAGAGAAAGCTATTGAAGACGCTAGAAAGAGTAGAGATAAGGAGCGCATTAAGAACGCGTACAGGGCCAAGGATGCCATGGAGAAGGTCTTTAATAGAGAATACACTGCTGAATACTATGAAGCTAGATCTAAGCTTAGAGAAGAGAATTTAGATGCATACGATGCTTTAGAAGCTGTCAACAGTGAGATAGCTAAGTTTAAAGTAGAGAATAGTAATGATTATGATTTCTTTCAGAATTACGATGAGCTTACCGAGCTGATCAGACAGAAGAAGAAGCTGTCCTCTATTTATGATGACAACAATATTCTTAAAGATGAGAAAGGCCAAGCTATTGCTAAAGCTTTAAGCGAGCATACAAAAAGAAATTCTAAGTTTTATACTTCTAAAGAAAGACCAGGTGGGATTCAGAAAGCATTAGATGCTTGGGTTCTGTCTGCAGGAGAGAATCCTAACAATGCGGGTATTCCATTCTTTAACGATGATGGAAGTAAGACTATCCAGTTTTCTGAGTTGTTTGATGAGTGGTTATCACAGAATACAGTGATGCGATACACCGATGAGTATTATAAGCTTACGAATACCTTGTATGAGCAGATAGCTGAATTATCTAAAGAGCTCCCCGCTGAATATAACCTAACCGAAACCTTCCGTGAGAAGATGGACCTTACCACGGGGTATAAAGATAATAATGGGCAGTTTGATCCTAATCTTATCTCTGATGTCACCACCCGTGATCGCGTGATGGCTAAGCTAAAAGAACTAGATGAGAAGATTGAGGATGTCATGTTTAAAAAGAAGAACGTGCCTCTCGGTAGAGCATTAACACCTAAGGAAACTAAGGCTGCGGCTGCTCTTGATGGAGTATTTGCAGAGTTATCTCAAATCCGATACAAGGAGCCTTCCGAATATTATCTTGATATAACGAACAATTATCTTGCTGGAGTTAATGAAGCCGGTATAGATACTGATAATACTGATGTCTGGTTAGGTAATAAAAAGAAAGTTGATGAAGCCTTAGATAAAAATACAGAATTCAAATCTTGGTTTAATAAGAATCATATTAAGACCAGATACAAAAGTGCTAAGGGTGAGATCTTATTTGGATACAAAAGACTTGATGTTTGGAGTATTGCTAAACCTATCGAAGAAGAAGGCGGGCCCGTGTATACACAGTCTACCAATCTTGTTTTGAATGGCAAGAAGATTACCGTCCCCGGAGTTCCTACCTCTAAGTATTTTTATACTATGATAAAAGACTCCTATGTAAATGATAAAGGTGTGACAGTTCCTATTAGAACAATCCCTTTTGGGTTGACTGAGGAACAAAGGACCAAAGAGTATGTAGGGAAAGTTATTGATAACAAGGGTAATTATCTTCCTCTAAATAAGGAGCAGGCTTTGAAAGCCGGTGTATCCACAAGTTATAAGATGGTAGATCCTCTTACTGGTAAAGAAACAGGAGAGACTAAGTCTTATATCAATGAGGATTATTATAACATGATCAATGATCCTAAGAAGAAGGAACTCCTCGATAAGATTTATAAATACCACTTGAGTAATCAGGTTGGTACAGAAAGAGGTCAGAAGTTATATCTTGATTTACCGCGTATTCCTGTAGATTCAGTTCTAGAAGGTATTCAGAGAGGGACTATTAAAAGGAAGGTTAAAGATAAAGGTCTTGGTATTTATCGAGGGATGGTCTCAACCTTAACCGGAGGAAGCCATGAAGAAGCTAATGCTTTATCCGAGATGGCAGGAGATGATATCGAAGGCTTAGCTAATGCTAAAGTAGAGCAAGCTCGTGAAGAGTTTGTAATGGCTAGAGATGTTATAGATCCTTTTCTAGATAAGATACCGGTTAAAGGTTTGGATAACATGCCTATTGATCAGATTTCATATGATGTTGTAGGAGTATTAAATTTCTACATGCTCCAATTAGAAACAGCTAAAGTTCTTAAGGAGATCAATCCGGTTGCTAAAGCTATGCTGCAAACTCTTGAGAATGCTGATAAAGGGATTGCCCAACTTAAAGCTATTAGGAATAAGAGCGCTGGTCTAGTCGATACATTAAAGGCTTGGGCCGGAGGAAAGAAGAATGAGATGTCCCGAACCGCGGCTGTCCGGGCCCTGTATAACAGGGAGATTCAAGGACAGCAGAATTCTGAGAGACACTTAGACTGGCTTAATAAGATTACGGCTAGTATTACGGGAGCCGCTTCTATAAATTACTTTGCTTTAAACTTACCTTCAGCAGTGAAGAACTATTGGGGTATCCTTTGGCAATTGAATATGGAAGCTGTGTCTGGTGAGTATTTTGATAGACACTCCTTGGCTAAGGCTAAGTGGCGTAGTAAAAAAGCTATGAACGAATGGACTACCCGGATTTGGGGTGGTAAGCTTGATACAGTAGATACTCAATTAGTGATTCATATGGATCCTATGAGAGGAAAAGGAGCTGAGGTAGTTACTAGACATTTCTCGCGCACATTTGCTAAGGATCTAGCAGGCCTTAGTTGGACATATAGTCCTCGTAAGTTTATGGAGATGGAGGGTGCACTGCAATTGTTTTATTCTATCATGTATCACACAAAGATTGATAGAGTAGTTGATGGTAGGTCTACTAAGATCTCTTATGCTGATGCTTTTGAGATGAAGGATGGAAAGCTACAACTTCTAGATGGTATTGATGCAACCTACGGTATAACTTATGATGAGAATGGTGTACCTACCTTAGGTGAGAAGTTTATCAAGACTCAGAATATTGTGCATGCTAAGTTCAGGGATCTCAACGGTACCTTTGCTAAGTTTGAACAACCACAAGCCCAGCAGTATTTTGCCTACAGATTGTTTGCTTTCATGAGAAGATATTTTACTTCTATGTTCATGCATAGATTTGGTGCGCGAAGAGCTAACTTTGCCGTAGAAGAAATAAGAACTGGTTATTATGTAGAAGCAGTGAAAGCTGTAGGTAAAACTCTAATCAGCCTAGGTAAGGAATTACCTTTTATGTCTGCTAGTGAGAAACGCGCAACCATGAAGATGATAGCTGATGTAGCTCAGATCATAATTGTATCCATGATTGCATCTCTATTGTTTGGATGGGATCCAGATGATGAAGACAGGTTCGAGAAACTAAGAGCTAAGTCCGGTGCTTTAGGAGATGATGACTTCCAACTTGATGGTTGGCTATCGAATCACGCGCTCACACTCCTTCTTAAAACCCAAGCAGAGAATCAAAGTTTTATTCCACTACCTGGTTTAGGATTAAACAACTATCTAGATTTTACAAACTCAACATCTATTGCCTTTGGACCTACGATCACATCTTGGGCCAAGCTTATGACCGATATGTCAATGCATGCTTTACCAGGTGAGAATGAAGATTTGTTTTATAAGAAAGATACTGGACCATATGATTGGCAAAAAGAAGGATCTGCTAAGATTTGGAATCACTTATCTAGCATGTTAGGCTTCTCAGGTAGTCAGGTTGATCCGGTTAAGGGCTTACAATCATTTGATGTATTCAGTAAACGATAAAGTATGAGAATATTAATTTTAGTTCAGTCAATAGATTTACCTAATAAATCTCATTATAAGAGAGCTATGAAAGCTCAACAGGAAACTTGGGATTCAGTTCCGCATCCTGATGTAGATGTTATTTATTACATGCCTGGTAATGTAGATGATGTTCTTGAAGGAAATATCTTAAGAATAAAGTGTGGAACACACTGGACTGAGATGTTTTGGAATCTAGCCAAGGCTATGAGACACATGCTTAAGCATGATCAATCTTGGGATTATATTTTTAAAACAGATAACTCAACTTACATTGATAAAGCTAAGCTTCATAGTATTCTGGAAAGCCGGCCGCGAGAAAACTATTATGGAGGAATGATATTTCCATGGAAGACTCCCGGTGTGCACGGTATGGATTTTATGTGGGGTGATGGTTATGCTTTATCTAGAGATATGGTAGCTCATGTTGTTAAGTGCTACAATAGCGCGCCTCTTAAAGGAAAGCAAGAAGATGATATTGTGATAGCTCAAATTATGCAAGATGTAGCTAAATGGGATGATACACTTCACATAGCTATACCAATGATGCATCATAATAAGATTCAACCCGGATACCATGCTTATAGATGTAGAATAGATCCTATTCATTATTCTCCCGCAGCAGGTATCTATTCAGATATTGATCGAATAATTGATAATGATATCATAATGATGAACCAAATACATAATTTTATAGTCCATGGCCAAACAGACAATAACCTCGTCCTTCAGGAGCAAGTCCAAAATTAGAAGAAAAGGAGTACATGCTAAGAGCAAGACTTCCTCTAATCCCGGTAGTAAAAATTACAAGAAGCCCTATGCTAGACAAGGTAGGAAATAAAAAAAAAAGAGATACCCCGTAGGATATCTCTATTTTTTATTTGTTTACAATCTTTTCAATGTTTGGTTTGAAGTACCGATTACTCTTCAGTATTTTACCATCATCTCTAAAGATTGGGTTGCCGTCAGCATCTAGCTTACTCATGTTACTAAGATGTATTTCATTGAATACTTCCTCAATCTTATGCTGTAAGCCATGCTTTAGAATTGTTCCACATAGTATATAGAGCTGATCACCTAAGGCATCTGCTATTTCTACTATATTTTCTTTCTGGCAGGCTTCTAAGTACTCTTCGTTTTCTTCATGCATAAGTCTGTGACGGAGTTCATATCCGCTCTGGTCCAACAATGCTGGGCCTGTACCATTCTTTTGCTTAAACGCTTCATGGAAGATCTCCACTTTCTTGATTGTCTCTTTCATTTTTTTTGGGTTTGAATTTTAATTCATGTAGATAACATGCACAAGCTGCGATTAGGTCTTTGTATAAACCTTCTTTACTAGCTTGTTCCTTGGTTATATATTCAAATGGATTTTCTCTACGGATAATCCTAAGCTTGGCTATATAATAAGAATAGAGGAATTCTATTTGTACTTCTTCTTGTTCCTCTGATGTACCAAAATTAAACATTATTTCAACAATATCAGTCTCTTTAGGTGTTTCCTTCATAGCTTTTGTGTTAAATTTTCGGGTAGAAGCTTGTCTGGTATGTGCTGTAGCATACCATTCTTCTCAATATCTTCCCCATAAAAGCCTGAACACGAATCAATTATTTTTTCTTCTTTTTCAGACTCTTTTATAACTAGTTGAAATCCATAAACATCTCCCATGATATACCGGTTCATGATCTTTACTTCTTCTTCTAGAGTATTCTTTGCCTTATCTAGCAACTCTTGCGTAAGCTCGGATACGTTGTATTCTTCTTTTAGCTTAGCCTCTGTTACATAGATGTAGCCCACCTGCCCTGAATCCCAGGGACAAGCAAAACCTTCTGTATTAATTGCTATTCCACCATGATCATAAAGATATATAGGAATACATACTCCGGCTTTTAGATTGTTTTCAATGTGCTCTTTCATCTGAACCCAGCCTCCAAAATCATCTGATGAAAAATTTACCTCATCTCCGAAATTATATCGGGTATGAAATATTGCCATAGTGCCCAGATTGTCCCAAGACCTCGGGCTCTCCGCCCAAGTGTCTTGAAATATCTGTAAGATGTGGCCATCCTTGAGCTTGTGCTCTTTATATATAGCCTTGTCATTCATTTTATAAATGGTTTAAATTATTTTCACTGTTGTCTTCCGCCTCCTTGATAGCGTCTATTATGTCTAGTTGATTTGTTTTTACTTCTTCTTGTTTTATCTCAGCTACTAGTTCCCGGGTAGGGGCCTGTACTGGTTCTTGTATTACTTCTTCTCTTGGGATAGCAATATTCACCACATTAGCCGGAGCGGGTTGTGTGATTTGTATTACTTCCTGTATTTTCTCTGTAACCTTAATAGGTTCGTCTTCTTGGAGGACTAATGGTTGAATTCCGTACTCTTGTGTGAAAAACCAATGTACGAGTCTTTGATGATCCAACCAGTCTTTAGGGTGTGCTTTATGTAGGCTTAGGGTTATGTGGTTGTATAAGGCCCATAAGCTATTTGTGTCTGCATTGTAATCAAACTTTGGTGAATGCATTTGATGTTTGATCATTGTTAGCTGTTCTGTATTGAGGAGGTCTTCCTCAAAGTAAAGTCTTCCTACTAACTCAGCTCTAGTTTTATCATCTACTATGATTGTTTTCATAGTTTCTTTATCATAAACTAGCTGCTTGTAGTATTGTTTTGCTTTACCTATCTGATCTTGGATTGTACCTGTTGTTTCTGAATCTGCAGATCCTGTATGCTTTCTTCCCCAGGCTCCCATGTTGCCATTTACCATTCCGTTCATGCATACAAAGACATAACCTCCGATTGCACACTTGAATCTCATTGACTTATCATATGAGTTGGACCAAGCAAACATCATTCCCATGTCAGGATCATCTGAGTAATCTAGATGGTATATTCCTTGTGCTATGTTCGCGTTTTGATTGCATCTGTAAAGCTCTTGCTTCACTTTGAACCCGTGGGCTGCTAGATTCTTTGCTGTTTCATTCATTACAAATTCATGCGGGATTACTGTGTAAGTATCTCCTTCATAAATAGGCAGTGCTGCTGCCTTTAAGAATTCTTTTGTTGCTGTTACTGCTCTTTTTGCCATATTAAAATAGTGTTAGTTGTGTTTTCTCTGGAGGGATAATGTTATTTATCTCCTTGTAGATCTTATCTAGATAATAGCTTTCATCAATCGCGTAGTCTGCCCAGGGTTTCTCTTCGTAGAGATTGAATAGCTGTTGCATCCATTTCCCGGACTCTAGTTGAATCTCTCTCTTATCTGTC
>Ga0307380_10000580_pt1 | contig 56491 bp, 47 predicted proteins | sample UN3MG_FD_202239 | JGI IMG/M metagenome (GOLD analysis project Ga0307380, IMG submission 202239) | Soil microbial communities from Risofladan, Vaasa, Finland - UN-3 | ecosystem: Environmental > Terrestrial > Soil > Coastal area > Acid sulfate soil | place: Finland: Risofladan, Vaasa | collected... | reverse complement strand
CGCGCATTCCAATGGCCGATCGGCACCAGCTCGAGCCGGCCGGTGTCCTTGATCCGTTTCACCTGGGCGCCCAGCGTATCGAGGTGCGCCGCGATCGCGCGCGCGGGCCGGCGGGTCTTGCCGCGCAAGCAGGCGCGGATGGCGCCGCGGCGCGTGACCTCGAAGGGGACGCCGAGCCGGTCGAGCTCGGCGCCGCAATGCCGCACGACATTGTCCGTATAGCTGGTCGGACTGGGGATGGAGAGCAGCTCCCCCAGACGGTCGGACAGATAATCGAGGTCGATATGCAGCATGGTCATGTCGGAGCCTTCTCCCGCCTCAGGCGGACTGGCCCAAGCTCGGTCGTACACCAACCCTGAATATCGCTGTTTTTCGGAGGTCAGGTGTTAAGACTTTCACGGACGGCGGCGGGCATTGATTGCGGAAACAAGAGATCGATGAACCGCTCGGCGGTAGGCTGCGGTTCGTGATTGGCAAGTCCGGGCCGCTCATTGGCCTCGATGAACCAGTAATCGGGCTCGGTTGGCGCCTTGACGATGAAGTCGATGCCCGTGACCGGAATGTCAATGGCGCGGGCCGCCTGCACCGCCGCCTCGACCAAGGTCAGGTGCAGAACGCCGGTCACGTCGTGGATGGTGCCGCCGGTGTGAAGATTGGCGGTTTTCCGCACCACGATATAGGCGTCCGCCGGCGGAATATCGTCGAGCGCATAGCCGGCTTCGGCCACGCAGCGTTCGGTTTCGGCATCGACCGGGATTTTCGATTCGCCACCGGTCGCCGCGGCGCGGCGCCGGGACTGATGCTCGATCAGGTCGCGCACACTCGCCTTGCCATTGCCGACCACCGCCGCAGGCTTGCGGATGGCGGCGGCCACGACGCGGAAGTCGATGACGATCAGCCGGAGGTCCATGCCGTCGACATACTCCTCGACCACAACCTCGTTGCAAATCTTGCGCGCCGCCTCGATCGCCTGTTCGGTCTCGTCCCAACTCTTGAGACCGACGGCGACGCCTTTGCCCTGTTCGCCCCGGGCCGGCTTCACCACCACGGCTTTGTGCGTGGCGAGAAACTCACGCGCGGTGTCGTCGTCGTCGGCATAGACCTGGTCGGGCACGTTGACATTCGCGGCCTTGACGATGCGGCGGGTGACGCGCTTGTCGTCGCACATGCTCATGGCGGTGGCGGTGGTCAGCGCGGTCAAGCTTTCGCGGCAGACGATGGAACGTCCGCCATAGGTGAGCCGGAAGAAGCCTCCCTCCGCGTCGATGATCTCGACGCCGATGCCGCGCCGGCAGGCCTCGTTGATGATGATCAGAGCATAGGGATTGAGGCCCTCGTCCCTGAAGCTCGCCTCCGTGAACAGCGACTCGTTGATGACGTTCTTGCGCTTGACCGTGAACGTCGGAAGGCGGGCGAGCCCAATCTTCTCGTAGAGGGCGATGGCGTGCTCATTATCGTGGATGACCGACAGATCCATGTAGCGTGCGCCGCGCGCTTGAAAGTGCTCGGCCAGCCGGCGCACCAGCGCCTCGCCGATGCCGGGCACGGTTGCCTGCGGATCGACGGCCAGACACCACAGCGACGAGCCTCGCTCATGGTCGCCGAAGGCGGCGCCGTGGTCGACGCCGGTAATGGTGCCGACGATCGCGCCGCTGGCCTCGTCCTCGGCGACAAAATAAGTGATCGCCTTGCTGTCGCGCTTGGTCCAGAAGAAGTCCGGCGAAACCGGAACCATGCCCCTGCCGGCGTAGATGCGGTTCACCTCCTCGGCGTCCTGGACGGATGAGAGGCGGCGGATGTAGAAGCCGCGCGGACCGTTTTTGGCGGGGCGATAGGTCGCCAGATCCAGCCGGTAGGTATGGGAGGGATCGAGAAACAGCTCCTGCGGCGCGGCGGCGAGAACGACATGCGGATCGCTGATGTAGAACGCGATGTCCCGGCGCCCCGGTCCTTCGGCGCGGATGCACTCGGCCAGCTCTCCGGCACTGTCGAAGGTCTGGCCGAACAGAAGCCGCCCCCAGCCGCAATCGAGCGCGACGTTCCTTTTATCGCCGTGTTCGTCCCCGTTGGACAATGGCGGCTTGGCCGTCATCGCGTGCGCAGCGCTTTTGCGGCGCTGCTCGGTCCGTTCGGATGGCGGATTCCCGCGTTTTTCGATGCTCATGGTCACGGCCTAGAGATTATGGGCCTGGAGCCATAGTTCCAGCAACGCGCATTGCCAGAGCTCCGACCCGCGCAAGGGGGTGATATGCGACCTCGGATCGTCGAATAGAAGATCAAGATACTCGGGGCGGAAAAGTTCACGCTCGCGCGCGGCTTTCGACGTCAGCGCGTCCTTGGTCATTTCCAGCACGGGCCCGTCGATATATTTCAACGCCGGCACCGGGAAATAGCCCTTCGGCCGATCGATGACTTCTGCTGGGATGACGTCCCGCGCCACGTCCTTGAGGATGCCCTTGCCGTCCTGCTTGAGCTTCAGCTCGGGCGGCACGCGCGCCGCGAGCTCCACCAGCTCATGATCGAGAAAGGGCACGCGGCCCTCGAGCCCCCAGGCCATGGTCATGTTGTCGACGCGCTTCACCGGATCGTCGACCAGCATCACGGTCGCGTCGATGCGGAGGGCGCGGTCGAGCGCAGTGTCGGCACCGGCGCGGTTCAGCTGCTCCGTGACGAAACAAGCGGGCTCGTCACGATCCGTCATCCAGCGTGAGGATAAATGCCGGCCGAGCTTGTCCCGATCGCGGTCAAAAAAGAGGGCGCGGTAATCGGTGACAATATCGTTGGAGCTCTGGAGCTTCGGGTACCAATGATAGCCGGCGAAGACCTCGTCCGCGCCCTGCCCGCTTTGGACGACCTTGACGTGCTTGGACACCTCCTTCGACAGGAGAAAGAAGCCGACATTGTCGTAGGAGACCATCGGCTCGGACATGGCGGCGATGGCGTCCGGCAGCGCGTCGAGCATGCTCCCCGTAGGAACCATGATCTTGGTGTGGTCGGTCTGAAAGCGTTCGGCGACGATGTCCGAATATTTGAACTCATCGCCCACTTCGCCATGGGCGGCCTCGAAGCCGATGGAGAAGGTCTTCAACCCCTTCTGGCCGGCCTCGGCCAGCAGGCCGACGATCAGGCTCGAATCGAGGCCGCCGGACAACAGCACGCCCACGGGGACGTCCGCGACCATGCGCCGGTCGACGGCACGGCGGAGTGCTTCGCCGACGCGCTCCTTCCAGATCGTGGGGCTCAGAGCCAGATCGTCGCTGTTGCGCTCGAATTGAAGGCCCCAATAGACCCTGTCCTTCATCGTCCCGTCAGGCTCGATCACCCTGATGGTGGCAGCCGGGAACTTGCGCACGCCTTTGAGGATCGTATGGGGCGGAGGCACCACCGCGTGGAGCGTCATGTAGTAGCTCAGCCCCACGGGATCGATCGAGGTGTCGACGCCGCCGCCCGCGACCAGAGCAGGCAGGGTCGAGGCGAAGCGGAGCGCCTTGCCGTTCAGGGCGTAATAGAGCGGCTTGATGCCGAGCCGGTCACGGCACATCACCACCCGGCCCGACTCGCGCTCGTGGATGACGAAGGCGAACATGCCGTGAAATCGCTTCGGCGCCTCGACACCCCAAGCGTGCCAGGACTTGAGGATCACCTCGGTGTCGCTATCGGAGAAAAAGCGATAGCCCATCCCCGCAAGCTCGGCTTTAAGCTCCTTGTGATTGTAGATGCAGCCATTGAAGACGAGGGTGAGGCCGAGGTCCGGATCCACCATCGGCTGCTGCCCCTTCTCCGACAGATCGATGATCCTGAGGCGGCGATGGCCGAGTGCGACCCGGCCGCGGGCGAGAATGCCCTCGGAATCGGGTCCGCGGGGCACGAGCGTCCCGGTCATGGCGGCGAGCGCCTCCACCGAGGCTGGAGAACCATCAAAAGTGATCTCGCCACAAAGGCCGCACATGCAAACTCTACTCCCGGTCCAAGAGAATTTCTGAAAAGGCGCCAATTGAATCGCCAACACGCCGTGCAAGATGCATTCCGCACAGCCTATAGGGCGAGGTTCCGCCTGGGCTCCGCTGTAGCCGAACACTGGCTTCAGCTGTCGAATATGATGTTATGTGGCGCTTTATTGCACCAAACGCGTCCTCGATCAAATTTGATCCGGGCGGTTGTTTTGCCGACACCGTGGCCGATGGGCGTGCGAGACTGCGCGATGCTTGCGGGCAGGGCTGCTGTACCGCGTCGGCCTTACTCTCGTCCCGCAGTCCTTGCGGGTGCCGAAAATGGCTCTCAGCTTGTTGGAGTCTGACGATATAATATATTGATTATATTGTGAAAATACTAGGCAGTCTGAAGCGGTCCGCCGACCAGCCACGACACCCGCGCCGCCCGATTGCTTGGGGCCCGGACCGGCGCCGGAGCGGGAGGCTGTGGCGCCCTCGCCTGTTCCTCAACGAGGTCGAGCGTGCTCATCACCCAGGATTTGGGCATCTCCAGCCCTGGAGGCAGCAAGGTGGTCCGATCGCCTACGGCCTCGGCCAGCTGTGCCGGGGTCAAATTGCGCGCCTGCGCCATATCTGCGCCAAAGAGATTGGCCCCGGCGAGCTTGGCGCCGGCGAAATCCGTGCGATCGAGAACGGCTTGGGTCAGATCGATGTTGGAGAGATTGGCGCCGTCCAAACGGGCATCGGTCAGATCCGCTCCGGACAGGTCGGCTCCTTCGAGTGTCGCTCCCGAAAGGGTTGCAAAGCGCAGCGAGGCCCGGCGCAAACGCGCCGATGCGAGATTGACCGGGCCGCCATTCATCGGACCCATCTGTCGCTCGCCCACGCTGAGGGAAATTCGGGTGAGGTGCGGAATGGTCAGCGGATGCTGACGCCTCCAGGCGTTCCATACCCGGGGGCCACGGCGCAGAATCTCGATGTGCTCGGAATCGGCCGACACAGACACATACTCACGCTACAAGTTACGGAACTCACTCGACGGCGTTAGCCTAATTCACGTTGCGCGCTCTCCGCAAGAGGCTCGACGGTCCAAACGCATTTCTTTGTGCAAATTGTCTGAGCTGTTGGCCTAAAGCCACACAGACGCGCAACGGAAGCCGGGACCGGTGGACATGGTCCACCGGCCCCCGGGCCACAAGACGTAGGACTGCCTGCTAGTAGCGCCAGCCATATCGGCGATAGGGCCGATAGCCATAGCTCCAATATCGGTAGGGGCGGTAATAGCCATAGGGCCGGTAGTAACGGGGGCCCCAATACCGGTACGGGCGATAGCCGCGTCGATACCGGTAGCCGACCGTCTCGGCCTGCGTGGCGAGGTTCACAACGCTGTTCGGTGAAAGCACGGGCGCGGCATTAGCCTTGGGACCTGCGAACAGGCAGGCGGTCAGCAGCGCGGCGCCAAGTATCATTGGGAGGTGAGGCATTCATATCTCCTTCGTTCACTTCCCTCGGCCCGGTCGATCCTATGCGTCCACCCCCTCCCCGGCAATGAAGCGGAAATCACAAGCGAGTGACCGGGGCCTCTGCCGTAAAGTCCCCGCTTGATTTCCGGCGACCGAGCCGGGAGAGTTGCCCCCCGATCAAGCTTGGGTCCAATGAAATGCAGCTCGATATCGTCAAAGACTATTACGGCAAACTGCTGAAGAGCTCGAAGGATCTGAAGACTTCCGCCTGTTGCGACGGGGCCGAGCTGCCGCCTTATTTGCAGCCCCTGCTGGCCAATGTGCACCCTGAGGTCGCCGCCAAATATTACGGCTGCGGCCTGGTCGTCCCGCCGGAGCTTCGCGGGCGGCGCATCCTCGACCTCGGTTCTGGCTCGGGCCGCGACAGCTATCTCCTGGCGCAGCTGGCCGGCGCCGCGGGAGAGGTCGTCGGCGTCGACATGACGGAGGAGCAGCTGGCGACCGCCAGGACCCATCTGGACTGGCACCAGGCGCGCTTCGGCTATGGCCGCAGCAATGTGCGCTTCCTTGGAGGCTACATCGAAAGGCTGGACGAGCTCGAGCTTGAGCCGGAAAGCTTCGACGTGATCGTCTCCAATTGCGTGATCAATCTCTCGGTCGACAAGCCGGCGGTGTTCCGCGGCGCGTTCCGGCTGCTGAAACCCGGCGGAGAGCTCTATTTCTCCGACGTCTATTGCGATCGGCGACTGTCCGACGCCGTCAGGACCGATCCGGTGCTGTATGGCGAATGCCTCGGCGGGGCACTCTATTGGAACGACTTCCTGCCCATGGCCAAGGGCGCCGGGTTCTTAGACCCTCGCCTTGTCGCCAGCCGGCCGATCGAGATCACCCATGAGGCCGTCAGGCAGAAATTGGGCACGGCGGCGTTCTTCTCCGCAACCTATCGCTTGTTCAAGCTCGAGGGTCTGGAGCCTGCATGCGAGGATTATGGGCAGGCGGTCGCCTATCGCGGCGGCGTCGCGGAGCAACCCAACGTGTTTGAGCTCGACAACCATCATGCGATCGAAGCCGGCAAGGTGTTTCCGGTTTGCGGCAATACCTGGCGCATGCTGGCGGAGACACGCTTCCGCCAACATTTCGCATTCATAGGCGACTTCTCCAGGCATTATGGGATCTTTCCCGGCTGCGGGACGACCATCCCCTTCGCCGCGGCGGAAGCACCGGCGGCAAGCGCTGGGGCCTGCTGCTGAAGCCGGGGACCGGGGGCCTGGACGCAATTGGGGGGATTATGGAGACGTTCGACTTAGCGCGCCGCTTGGCGGCGGAGGCGCTCGGCACGGCGCTGCTGGTGGCGGCGGTGATCGGCTCCGGCATCATGGCGGCGAAGCTTGCCGGCGGCAACGAGGCGCTGGCGCTTCTGTGCAATACGATCGCGACCGGAGCCATCTTGGTCGTGATCATCACCATCTTCGCACCCGTGTCGGGCGCGCATTTCAACCCCGCCGTCAGCCTGGTGATGACGATCAGGGGCGAGCTGAGCCAGCGCCAGGCGCTGTTCTACATCCTGGTGCAGATCGCGGGCGGCTGTCTCGGCGCCCTGTTTGCGCATCTGATGTTCGGCTTGAGCCCGCTGCAGCTCAGCACCACGGTGCGCACCGGGCTGCCGCAGTGGTTCGCCGAGTTCGTTGCCACCTTCGGGCTGGTCATGACCATCGTCGCTTGTGTGCGTTTCAAGCCTGATGCGGTGGCCATGGCCGTCGGCCTCTACATCACCTCGGCCTACTGGTTCACGGCATCGACGTCCTTCGCCAATCCCGCCGTGACCATCGCGCGTTCGCTGAGCGACACTTTCGCCGGCATTTCGCCGGCGGACGTGCCGGCCTTCGTCGCGGCAGAACTGCTCGGGGCGCTGGCGGCAGCGGCATTCGTGGGCTGGCTCCTGGCCAAGCCGCGGGCCCCTGGCCGATCCTCGCCCTGAAGGGCGCAAGCAATGAAGAGCCGCTCGAAAGCGGCTCTAACAATCGCGAGATGCGGGGTGGTTAAGCTCAGCCGCCGATGCGCGCGGTGCCCGCATGGCCGTCGTTGCGCACCCATTGCACCTTGGTGCCATTTTGCGTGAGCTTGTAGCAGTAGGATTTTCCGTCCATCCAACTCGACCAACGTTGGCAGAGCTGGTCATCGGCCACCCACCATTTGCCGGAATCGGATGCGCCATCGCCGCGCGAGAAGCTGGCCGCCACGGCCCCCATGGAGCCCTTCATGCGGCCGTTGGACGAATAGCGGATTGGCAGCTCGAACCCGGAAATGTTGAGAAAAACGGTCTTGCCGCTGACCGCTTGACGCAGCTCGTCGCCCGCGAGCGAAACGGATTCGGCTGCCGCCGGAAGCGCCGGCAGGGCCAAGCCCGCCGCCAACACGAATGCTCCGATTTTCATCGCTTCCCCTTGCTTTCTTCTAAGACAGGTGTGGGAAACGATACCGCCGGGGAAAAAAGGTCAATTTTGGGCTTCGCTGAGGAAGTTACGTGACAAAGTTAAGTCCCTCTTGGACTTAATGTCCGTCTTGCTGCCCGCGCTTTGCCGCCCTCGACCTGCGCCTGGCGCGCGAGGCCATGACGTTGACGGCCTCGACCGCGGCCGAAAACGCCATGGCGAAGTAGATGTAGGCGCGCGGAATGTGGAAATGGAAGCCGTCGGCGATCAGGGCCGCGCCGATCAGGAGCAGGAATGAGAGCGCGAGCATCTTCGTCGTTGGGTGCCGCTCGATGAAGGCCGCAACTGGCTCGGAGGCGAAATACATCACCACGATGGCGACGGCCACGGCGGCGATCATCACCTCGATATGGTCGGCCATGCCGACGGCGGTGATGATCGAATCGACCGAGAAGACGAGATCGATCAAGGCGATCTGAAGGATCGCCGAGGTTACAGTGGCGGTGACGGCCGAGTCGCCCTGTTCGCCGTTATTGCCCTCGATGTCCTCATGGATTTCGCGCGTCCCCTTGACCAGCAGGAATAGCCCGCCGGCGATGAGCACGAGATCGCGCCAGGAGAAGCTATAGCCGCCGACGGTGAAGATCGGCGTGGTCAGATGGATGAACCAGGCGATCCCGGCCAGCATCGCCACGCGGAAGATGAGCGCGAGCGAAAGGCCGACACGCCGCGCCATCAGCCGCTGTCCCTGCGGCATGCGCGAGACCATGACCGAGATGAAAACAACGTTGTCGATCCCGAGCACGATCTCCATCGCGCTCAAGGCGAGAAAGCTCGCCCAGACATGTGGATCGGTCAGGAATTCGATCATCGTTGCGCTGACGGGAGGTTGCTCGAACCGACTCTATTTCGGAGCTAATAGCTTAGGCCTTGGCCGAGGTCCATCGCCAACCTTTGGCTCAGCGAGCACCCCACGCGTTGCGCCAGGACTGACGCGCCCCGACGGCCGCGAGACAGACGGCGGTGATGGCGAGCAGCAGCTTGACCCAGAGCGGCGAGGGAAATGGGTTGGCCACGGCGCCGATGGCCCCCAGGCCCCAGAGCGCCGTCACGAGCCAAATGAACGGCCGCCACGCGGTCACGCGAAACGGGTGCACGCTGAGGATCGGCACGAAGGTGAGCACCACGAAGAGAGCGACAATTGAGAGCGAGACCAAGGGCGGCGGCGCGAGGGCGAAAAGATAGAGGCAGACGACGTTCCAGATGGCGGGAAAGCCGACGAAATACCCCTCCCCGGTTTTGCTCTCGAGGTCGGCCATGTGGAACAGGCTCGACAGCACAATGGCGAGCCCGGCCGCGAGCCGGAACGGCGCCGGCAGGAGGTCGGCCTGGGTGAGGGCAAAGGCTGGGACCGTGACATAGGTCAGGAAGTCGACGATCAGATCCAGCCTCTCGCCACTCCAGCGCGGCAACACCGCCGTCACGCCAACGCGCCGGGCGAGCGGTCCGTCGATGCTGTCGACGACAAGCGCCACGCCCAACCACGCGAACATCGACTGCCATTCGCCTCGCGCCGCGGCGATGAGCGCGAGCAGCGCGAAGGCGGCTCCGGTCGCCGTCAGAACATGCACCGCGGCGGCGCGCAGACGCATGCTCATGCGCCCTCTATCCAGGCATGGAACGAGCGCGCGGAAGCGGCAAGGCTGCGACGGCTGGGCGTGTTGATGTTCGCCAAGAGTCTAGAAGTGGCGCTTGACCTTGCCGAGCACGGAAAGGTCGCTGTCCTCGGGCAGTGAATCTTGCGGCAGAGAGCCCTGCTGCAACGCCATCGGCTGCTCGCTGTAGAGCAGCTCGAGTCCGAAGTCGAGCTTGGGCAGCACGCTGAAACCAAAGACCTGGCCGCCGGTTTTCTTGGGCGCCTGCACTGGCGCAGGGCCGGTCGGAGGCGATTGCAGGTTGAGGGTCGGGCCCACGATCTCGGGCAAAGCCTGCACGGCTTCGGCTGGCGGAGGTTCCGGAGTTTCCTGAAAGGCGAGCGCGGGCCCCACGCCAATCACGAGCGCGGTCATTGCAGCCGCAACTGTCCAAGCCCTTCGCATGGTTTACTCTCCACTTACAGGATGCGCGCCCGGTACAGGGATTTCAAGCGTGCCGCAAACGCGGTTAACATCCTGCTAAGATTGGAGAATTTGACTCTGTTTCAGCTTGGCTGTGGCGTTTCCGCCACAGACTTTAGCACGAAAAAAGGACCGCCCCGAAGGACGGTCCTTGGCTGTCCCGGGAAGGGGACGCTGAAAATCAGAACTGGATGCGGCCGCCCATGTAGAACACGTCGAATTCTTCGAGCGCGATCGGAACGCGATCCAAATTGCTGTCGACCAATTTGATCTCCGGGTCGATATGCTGGTAGGCCGCATAGAGGTTGAGCGCGGCCGAGTCGATCGCCTGATCGATGGCGAAGTAATATTTGGTCGTCTTCGAGGCCGTGATCTCGGTCTCGAATGGGATGTTGGCGAAAGCGCCGGCGTCAACCTTGCCATCCCAGACCGAATAGGAGGACCCCGTGCCGGCCACGGACGAGGAGACCGTGGTTCGCGTGAAGCCGCCGAGGCCGTCCCTGTCTTCGGTGTAGCCGCCCCAGATTGTGGTCTTGCCAGGAGCAAACCAGCCCTTGTGGATACCGCCCGCGAGGTCCCAGGCGTGCATCTCAGGCGGGCGCCTTCCGGTGAACACACCATTGGCACCGATATCGTCGTTCTTGGAGTTGCTGAAAGCGCCCCACAGGAACAGACCGGTCGGCTCGTTGATGATCGAGGCCATTCCCGCCCATTCCTTCGTGTCCCGTTTGAAGTGCTGGTTCGGCACACCGCCGCCGCCGGAACTCGTCAGTTCGTCGGTGATGCCTTCATAAGCGATACCGGCGCCAACCTTCCAGTTCTCGCCCCAATGCGCCTGGTAGCGTGCTGCCGCGGACCAGATATCGTCCTCGCCCCAGGCGCCACTCAAGGTGAAGCCGTACATCTCAGGCGTGTCGTAGCGGATCTCTTGGCGGCGGGTCGAGCAATCGAAGGCCGAACTGCTGGTGCTGTAGCAACGCCCGATATCGCGGAAGCGGACCGTCGAGAGGCCCTCGGCATTGTTGGGCGCTCCAACGGGTCTCAGGAAGAAGCTCCAGTTCATGTAGAAGTCGGCGAACATGGTCTGGTCGAGACCTTTGATGACGACGGTGTCCTTGACGATGTCGTCCTTCGCCGTGCTCTGCTGGCCGAGCCACAGGGTGCCGTATTTCTCGTTCTCCAAATAGATCGCGGACCGGCGCACCTTCACGCTGCCATTGTCAGGGTTGTCGTTGAACTGGTCGACAAATTTCGACAGATTGCCCTCGTCCTCGATTTCGATCTGGAAGCCGCTAGTCCAGTCGCCGCCGCCGATTTTGGCTTTACCCTTCATGCCGAAGCGGCTGGAGCTGTATGAGCTGTTGAGGACGTAGGCGTTCGATTCTTGACCGTCGTTCCAGAAATTCACGACGCGGTTCATGCGTCCATAAAGCGTCACTGCGACCTTCTTGTTGCCCTTGCGGACGGTGGTGGCCTCAAGCTCGGCGACACGCTCTTCGAGATCGGCGCAGCAATCGCCGCCGAGATCGGCGGCTTGGGCGGAATTCGAGACGGCGACCAGCGCCCCCGTCATTGTTAACAGGGCAGCCATCGCCATCAGGCTTGCGGTCCCCCTCAGTCCTTCGGTCATGACCTCTTCTACTCCTCTCTTTTAAACGACGCTTGAAGGACTGCTGCCTCTTCCCCTTGAGTCCGCAGCTTCCCTCTCGTGGCCTAGCTGGACAAGGCGCCCACTCAAGCAATCAACACCTTGCGTTCTATGGTCCGAGCCTAGAAGGCGAGCAGTGACACTCTCGTGACAGCCTCACGACAGGCCGGCTTTTCGATAAATCTGTTGCTGTTCAGCCACGGCGGCGACCGGCTGGGGGAACGGGTGCAAGGAAATCAATGGTCAAGGCGCAATGCCAAGGACTGCCCTCGCCGGGTCGCTGCTTTCCGCGCTAAAGAAGCTTGATGGAACAACCCTCTCCTTCGAGTCAGACGGATCGGACGGACGTTGCCGTCGTCGGCGCCGGACCCACGGGCTTGGCCGCGGCGCTGGCGCTCGCCCATGTCGGTGCCCGGGTGACGCTGATCGGGACCCCGCCGCTGCCCGAGAGCAAGCAGCCGCTCGATACCAGGACCGCGGCCCTGCTCGAAAGCTCGGTGGAGATGTTGAAGGCACTCGGGGTCTGGGCCGCTCTCCGCGCCCACGCGGCGCCGCTCAAGGCGATTCGCATTCTCGATGATGCGGGCGGCTTGCTCCGCGCGCCGGACGTCGAGTTCAGGGCGAGCGAGCTCGGTCTCGAGGCCTTTGGCTACAACATCGCCAACAGCGTGCTGGTCGAGGCGCTCTACCGGCGGGCAGCGTCGGGGCTGGTTGCTCTTCAGTCGTCCAATGTCGACCGCATCGCGGTTTCGTCCAGCCAGGCCTCATTGACGAACGCACAAGACTCGCTCGCGGTCGTGCGGCTCGTGGTGGGCGCCGACGGCCGGCATTCGATCTGCCGCAAGGAGGCCGGCATCGCCGTGTCTGAGCGCGCCTATGGCCAGGGCGCCATCGCGACGAGCTTCACCCATGCCGAGCCGCATCGCGGCATGTCGATCGAACTGCATCGGCGGGGCGGCTCCGTCACCACCGTGCCCCTAACCGACCCTGATGCCTCCAGCTTGATCTGGATCGGCGAGACGGCGGAGACCGACGCGCTGATGGGGCTCGATGCGCGCGGCTTCGGGGCAGCGCTCGAGGCGCGCCTCGGCGGACATCTCGGTCGCGTCGACGAGGTCGGCCAGCGCGCGCATTTTCCGGTCAAGGGTCTGACGGCGGAACGTCTCGTGGGGCATCGCATCGCGCTCGTGGGCGAGGCGGCCCACATCCTCCCCCCGATTGGCGCCCAGGGCCTCAATCTCAGCCTGCGCGACGCGGCGACGCTGGCCGATTGCGTCGGCGCGGCACTTGGTGAGGGACGCGACCCTGGCGGCGGCGACGTGCTGAGCGCCTATGAGCGCGCGCGCAAGCTCGACGTGCTGACCCGAACGCTTGGCATCGACCTCTTGAGCCGATCGCTGCTTTCGGGATTCCTGCCCCTGCAGGCGGCGCGGGGCGTTCTCTCTCATGGGCTGAATGCGCTCGCGCCCTTGCGCCGTCTGGTCATGCGCATCGGCATGGCCCCGCCCACGGCGCTGCCGAGCCTGATGCGCCCGGGCGCCGCGGGTCCTGGCCTGCAGGCTTGACGCTTGGGGTTGGATTTGCCAGGACTTTGAGCCTCATTCACCCCAAAGAGTTCCAAGCAAAGCACCGCCGACCCCATGGCCGAGCCGTCTGCGATCCCGCCCCTACGCGATTTCCGCTACCGGGCCGAATATGCCGTCCTGCGGGTCTTGATCGGCTTCGTCCGCCTATTTCCCATCGATGTCGCCGGCACCATCTCGGCCAAGGTCTGGCGGCTGATCGCCCCCTTCAACCGGCGACACAAGCGCGCACTCGCCAATCTCGAACGCGCCTTCCCCGACAAGTCGGCGGCAGAGCGGGAGCAGATCGCGCGGCGCATGTGGGAAAATCTCGGCCGCGTCATGGTCGAGACCATGAATATCGACCGTATCCTCAAGGAGCCCGAGCGGCTCCACGTCACCAACGGCCATTGGATCGCCCGATACAAGGGCAAGATGGGCCCGGCGCTGATCGTGACCATGCATATGGGCAATTGGGAAATCGGCATGTGGCCGGTGACGCAGGCCGGTGTGCGTCCCGCCGGGGTCTACCGGCTAGTGAAGAACCCTTACGTCGACCGTTACCTTCGCGCCCAACGGGAGGATCTCTATCCCGGCGGGCTGTTCGGCCGCGGGCGAGCGGCGGGGAACGACGAAGGCCAGAAGACGGCGCGGCTGATCATGGACTATGTGCGCCAAGGCGGACGCCTCGGCTTCATCTCCGACCTGTACGACGCACAAGGCGTGGCGGTTCCGTTTTTCGGCTATCCGGCCAAGAGCATGCCGATCGCGGCCATGATCGCGCGCAGGGTCGGCGCGCGCATCTGGATCGGGCGCTGCGTCCGAATCGGCAATCGCGCCTGCTTCGACATCAATGTTAACGAGTTACGGATTCCCCGGACCAGCAATCAAGCCGAGGACATCCGCAGCATCACGGCAGCAATTCAGCGGCATTTCGAAAGCTGGATCAGGGAAAATCCCGATCAATTCATGTGGTCAAACCGTCGCTGGTCTTGAGGTCTGCATAAGACTCATTTGCCGTTGACAGTCTCCCGGCCCTTCAGTCTTATCGTTGAAAGTGTTGGGGGATTGACCATGTCCATCGTCCGCAGCGCCAAGTTCCAGATTGGCCAAGTGGTGCGCCACCGGATGTATCCGTTTCGGGGCGTGATCTTCGATATCGATCCGAGTTTCTCGAATACCGAGGAGTGGTATCGCTCGATTCCGCAGGATGTCCGGCCGGCCAAAGACCAGCCGTTCTATCATCTGCTGGCCGAGAATGTTGATACCGAATATATCGCCTATGTCTCGGAGCAGAATCTCGAGCCCGACCCTTCCGATGAGCCGCTGCGCCATCCACAGGTGTCGGAACTGTTCGAGGATCTGAGGGACGGCATCTTCCGCTTTCGCTTCGTCCAGGAACACTGATCCAGACAAGCGAAAGGCCGCGCCTGATGTGGCGCGGCCCGCTTAATTTCAACAGAGATAAGGCCGAGCGTCTATTGGCCCGCCGCTGGCGACTTCGGCGGCGCGACGGTCGCATTCGGCGCAGCCGGCTGCGCCGGTGCCGCTCCAGCCTGATCCTTTTTCTGCTGGGCCTCGGTCGCCTTGTTGGCGAGCTCCATCTGGCGCTGACGGAATTTCTCCATCATCTGCCGCCGGGCCTCTTCATATTTGACGTTGTCGACCGGTGGGCCGTCGAAGGTCTTGCTGAAACCGTTGAGCGGCACCGGGAAAGCCATCGCCTTTTGTTGCATGTTCATGGCAGCGACGACCATCTGCTTGCCAGTCCGCATCTTCTCGAACATTTCCTTGGTCAGCTCCATCTGGACCTGACAGCTCGTCGGGAAGCAAACGGCGTATTGCAACTGGATCGGCTCGTCCTCGTCGATCTTGAGCTGCACACCGGCCGGGATCACCAGCGAATAGGCGGTGGGCAATCTGACCAGGAGATGCTGCTTGTCTTCGCCTTCGATGGTTCTGACCGCGGCGGCCACGAGAACCATGCCGGTATTGGGCTCGAGCCCTTCATGATTGACGAGACAGACCTGCTTTTCGCCGGTCTGATCGTTTTTCAGGCAAAGCTTGACCCAGGCGGATTCTTCGGCTGCCGCCGCATCACCGGCCGGTGCCGCTGCCGTGGGTGCTGCTGCCGTGGGTGCTGCTGCCGTGGGAGCCGCTGCCGCGGGAGCCGCTGGCGCCGCGGTCTTGGGCACGGCATCGCCTTCCTGCGCCACGGCTAAAGACATTCCGAAACCCAGAACAAGTCCCGCCACCAACGCCGGCCCAACCGCGCGGCGGACAAACTTCCATTGATCAAGCGACGAGATCATAACCGGCCTTTCCTCATTTTCGCTGGCGGTAAGCTAACACTTAAGCTCGTTTGCCGCGTCCCTCGACTAGAGGTCAATACCTGAAATGAGGCATGGACGTGGCTGGATTTTACGGACGGAGGGCTCGCTCAAACGGGCCTTCCGGCTCGGTTTTGCGCTCTTTCCCGTCAAAATCCCTGCAAGGTCGATCTCGCCCCTTAGACCTGTCTGTCTGGACGAGCCATGCTACCTTAGGTCATGCCGCAATCGGAAGCATCTATAGCCACCCGCGTTCGCCGTTGAAAGCCCCTATTTCGCTCCTCATTCTGTCCCTGCTGCTGGTCCCCGGCAGCGGCTGGTGCGAGCCAGCCCCCGGGATCGCCATGCATGGCGAGCCGGGCGAGCCTCCTGGCTTCGCTCATTTTGCTTACGTGAACCCGGATGCGCCCAAGGGAGGCCGGCTGACGCTGGCCAAGCGTGGCTCCTTCGACAGCCTCAACCCGTTGATCGTCAAGGGCGTCGGTGCCGAAGGCGTGCGCGAATATGTGTATGAGAGCTTGCTGGCGCGGGCCTATGACGAGCCCTTCTCGCTCTACGGCCTGATCGCCGAGACGGTCGAGACGCCGCCGGATCGAAGCTTCGTCGAGTTCACCTTGAACCCCGCGGCCAAGTTCTCCGACGGCGCCCCGATCACGGTCGAGGACGTGATTTTCTCGCATCAATTGCTGCGCGACCACGGACGGCCGAACCACCGCTCCTATTATCAGAAAGTCACTCGCGTCGAGAAGACGGGCGACCGCAAGGTGAGATTCACCTTCGACGGCGGCGGCGACCGCGAGATGCCGCTGATCATTGGCTTGATGCCGGTGTTGCCGCGCCATCTGATCGACGCGGACAGTTTCGAAAAGACGAGCCTCGAACCGCTGATCGGCAGCGGACCCTATCTCATCGAGGAGGTGAAGCCCGGGCGAAGCATCACCTACAAACGCGACCCGAATTATTGGGGCGCGACTCTCCCCGTCAATCGCGGCCTCTATAATTTCGATCAGATCCGCATCGACTATTACCGCGACAGCAGCAGCATGTTCGAGGCGTTCAAGTCGGGCGCGATCCAGCTGCGGCCGGAAGACGATCCGACGCGATGGACGGAAGGCTACGACTTTCCCGCGTTCCGCGACGGCCGCGTGGTCAAGGAGGCATTCCCCGTCGAGGTGCCGGCCGGCATGTCGGCGCTCGTGTTCAACACGCGCCGGCCGCTCTTCGCCGATCCTCGCGTGCGCCAAGCGCTGATCGAGCTGTTCGACTTCGAATGGGTCAACCGCACGCTCTATCACGGCCAATATGCGCGCACCCAAAGCTATTTCGACCGTTCCGAGTTGAGCTCGCATGGCCGTCCGGCCGACGCGCAAGAACGGACGCTGCTCGCGCCATTCGCGCACGACGTCAAACCTGAAATCATGGACGGGAGCTTCGCCTTCCCGGTGAGCGACGATTCAGGTCAGAACCGCAAGGGCCGCGTCGCGGCGCTGGCGCTGCTGGAGCAGGCCGGCTACCGGCTCAAGGGAGGTAAGCTCATCCACGAGGCGACGGGCGAGCCATTCGCCTTCGAGATCCTCGCCGCGACCAGAGGCGAGGAGCGCCTGCTCCTCACTTATGCCCGCGCCCTGAAACAGGTGGGAATCGACGCGCGAATCCGGCAAGTTGATTCGGCCCAGTATCAGCGGCGCAAGCAGACCTACGACTTCGACATGATCCAGTATGACTGGCCGGTGTCGCCGTCTCCGGGCAACGAGCAGTCCTTTCGTTGGGGAAGCGAGGCTGCGGTGACCGAGGGTTCGTTCAACTATGCGGGCGTCGAAAGCCCCGGCGTCAACGCCATGATCCAAGCCATGCTGGAGGCCAAGGATCGTGCGGGCTTCGTCGACGCGGTCCGCGCGCTCGACCGTCTCCTCCTGTCCGGCGACTATGTCATCCCTCTGTTTCATCTCCCCCGCCAATGGCTGGCCTTTTGGCGCGAACTCCAGCGGCCGCCGGAGACGCCGCTTTACGGCTATCAGCTCGACAGCTGGTGGATGGAACCGACGCCGCCCCAGGCCGAAAGCGAAAGGCCGGCTCGGCCCTGACCGCGATGACCATGAGCAGTCTCGCCGCCGAGATGAGAGAACCCCAGTCGAGACCCAGACCTCGACTCACGGCGGAGGGTCTGCTGCGCCGGCGGGCGGAGCAATCGCCCGAGGCGCTCGCCCTTGCCGATCCGCTTAATCGTGATCGGCTGGGGGTTGGCAGATCGATGCGCTACCGCGAGGCCGACCTCGCGATCGACGCGCTTGCCAGCGTCTTTACCGAGCGTGGGCTCAAGCCCGGCGAGTTGATCGGCATCCAGCTTCCCAACCTGATCGAGCAACCGTTGACCATGCTTGCCGCGTGGCGCGCAGGGCTGACGGTTTGCGCGCTGCCGATGCTGTGGCGGCGGATGGAAATCGCCAAGGTCGTGTCCGAGCTCAAGCCCTGTGCCCTGCTCGGAATTGGCGACCACGCCGATGAGAACCCGCTGCAAGGATTGTGCGGGATTGCCGCGGACGAGGCCTCGGTCCGTTGTGTGCTCGGCTTCGGCACCGATCTACCGGACGGCGTCACCCCCCTCGACGCGGCGCTTCTGGCTCCGCGCGACCCGCGCGGCCGCCTGCCCTCCGCCGTGGCGGGAGCAATCGAGCGACCGACGCTCATCACCTTCACCGCGCGCGTCGGCGAACCGCTCTTGCCCGTCTTCCGCGGCGAGCAGGATTTGCTGGCGCAAGGCGCGATGACGGTCCTGGCGCTGTCGCTCGATCATGGCGACACCATCCTCAACCCCTATCCGCTGACGGGACCTGCGGGGCTCGCGCTTGGGCTGATGCCGTGGCTGATCAGCGGCGGCGCCCTGCTGCAACACCAGCCCTTCGACCGGAGCGGCTTTGCGCGGCAGCTGCTGGAGGGCGGCGCAACCGTCACCGCGCTTCCATCGGCGATGCTGGTGGCGCTCAAGCGCGACGGCGTGCTCGACCATCCCCAATGCAAGCTCAGGCGGCTCGGCCGCGTGTGGCCGGTGGCGGAGTTGGCCTCGGCCCAACCCGGCGAAGAGGATTGGGCACAATTCGATCTTTACCCAATGGGCGACCTGGTCAGCCTGGTGCGCCTGCGCGACGCCAGGACCGATCCCACGCTCTTGCCGCGCGGCAAGATTCAGGTGAGGGCCGAGAATGGCGAGGGCGCTCTGTTGCTCGAGACCATGCTGGGCGGCGACTGCACCGCTGGGCAGGCAACTGACGTCAAGCTGCGCGGCCCCGTCTGCCCCCGGGGATCGGCGGGCGGGCCGCTTGCGCCCGATGGCCAAGGCTTCATCGGATCCGGCTTGCACGGCCAAGGGGCTGGTCAGACCGAGCATCTGCTCAAGATCGGCCGCGATACCGAGCTTCTGTCCCATGGCGGCTTCACCATCGCCGCGGCTGAACTCGACGAGATCTATCGAAGCTTTTCGGGGTTCCAGGACGCAGCTTGCTTTGCGCGGCCGGACCCGATCCTCGGCGATCGTCTGTTCGCGGCCGTGGTGCCGAAGCATGGCCGGCTTATTTCCATAGAGGCCTTGCACAGATACCTGCACCACCACGGCGTCGCACCCTACAAATTCCCGGATCGGATCGTCACAGTCGAAGCCATCCCACGCGACGCCGATGGCAGCGTGCGCCGCGACGCGCTGGCGCGAGACTAAGCCGCCTTCTTCACCAGGTCGGCGATCTCGACCAAACGTCCGAGTAGCTCGCGCGTGCCCTTGAGCCGCTCCTCCGGCGTATCCCAATCGGCGTAATAGATCAGCCGGTGATCGGGCTGGAGCTTCACCCCGGTGCCTTCGGCGCGGATGAAGGAGATCAGCCCTTCCGGATTGGCGAAGCTCTTATTGCGGAAGGCGATGACCGCGCCCTTCGGCCCGGCGTCGATCTGCTCGATGCCCGCCTGACGGCAAAGTCCCTTGATCTCGACGATCTCGAGCAGATGCTTGACCTCATCCGGCATCGGCCCGAAGCGGTCGATCAGCTCGGCGGCGAAGAGTTCGATGGCGTCGTGGGTCTCGACCGCCGACAGGCGCCGGTAGAGCCCAAGCCGGACTTGCAGATCGGGGGCATAATCCTCGGGGATCAGCACCGAGGTGCCGAGATTGATGCGCGGCGACCATTGATCCTCGATCACAGCGCCCTCCCCGCCCTTCAAGGCCATGATCGCCTCTTCGAGCATGGATTGGTAGAGCTCGAAACCGACCTCCCGGATATGGCCGGACTGCTCTTCGCCGAGCAGATTGCCGGCGCCCCTGATGTCGAGGTCGTGGCTGGCGAGCATGAACCCGGCCCCGAGCGTATCGAGCGATTGCAGCACCTTGAGCCGCTTCTCGGCCGCGGGCGTGAGGCGCGCGTCGGCGGGGATGGTGAAATAGGAATAGGCGCGGATCTTCGACCGTCCCACCCGACCGCGCAGCTGATAGAGCTGGGCCAAACCGAACCTGTCGGCGCAGTACACGATCAGGGTGTTCGCGGTCGGGATGTCGAGGCCCGATTCGACGATGGAGGTCGAGAGCAGCACGTCGTATTGGCGGTCGTAGAAGGCGTTCATCACCGATTCGAGCTCGCGCGAGCCCATCTGGCCGTGGGCGCGCGCGACCTTCAGCTCCGGCGCGTGCTCGGTGAGGAAGGCCGCCGCCTCGTCGAGGTCGGAGATGCGAGGCACGACGAAGAAGGTCTGGCCGCCGCGATAGCGTTCCCTGAGCAGCGCCTCGCGCAGAATCACCGGATCGAACGGCGTCACATAGGTCCTGACCGCGAGGCGGTCGATCGGAGGCGTGGCGATCAACGACATCTCGCGCACGCCGGAGAGCGCCAATTGCAAGGTGCGGGGGATGGGCGTGGCCGTGAGCGTCAGCACATGCACATCCTCGCGCAGCTGCTTCAGCCGCTCCTTGTGCTGGACGCCGAAATGCTGCTCCTCATCGATGACGAGGAGGCCGAGATCGACAAATTCAATCGCCTGGCCGAGGAGGACATGGGTGCCGATGACGATATCGATGGCGCCGCTGGTCAGGCCCTTCTTCACCTCGGCCAGTTCCTTGCCGGCGACCAAACGCGAGGCTTGCGCGATCTTCACCGGCAGCCCGCGGAAGCGTTCGGTGAAAGTATTGAAATGCTGGCGCGCGAGCAGCGTGGTCGGGACCACGATGGCGACCTGCTTGCCGGCCAGCACCGCGAGCAGGCTCGCGCGCAGCGCCACCTCGGTCTTGCCGAAGCCAACATCGCCGCAGATCAGCCGGTCCATGGGCCGCCCGCTCGCCAGATCGTCGAGCACGGCAGCGATGCTGCTGGCCTGGTCCTCGGTCTCCTCGTACGGAAAGCGGGCGGAGAACTCCTCATACAGGCCGTCGGGCGGCGTGATCACCGGCGCTTGGCGCAGCTCGCGCATGGCGGCCACCTTGATCAGCTTCTCGGCGATGTCACGGATGCGCTTCTTGAGGCGGGCTTTGCGCGATTGCCAGCCGACGCCGCCGAGCCGGTCGAGTTGCACGCCAGACTCGTCGGAGCCGTAACGGCTCAACAGCTCGATATTCTCCACCGGCAGATAGAGCTTGTCGCCGCCCTGATAGGTGACTTCGAGACAATCATGGGGATCGCCGGCGGCCTCGATGGTGGTCAGCCCGGCGAAACGGCCGATGCCGTGATCGGCGTGAACCACGAGGTCGCCGACGGCGAGGCTGGAGATCTCGGTGAGCACATTGGCGCCGCGCTTGGCCTTGGCGCGGCGGACGAGCCGGTCGCCGAGGATGTCCTGTTCGCCGATGACGGCGATGCCGGGCGCCTCGAACCCGGTCTCCAGCGGCAGCACGGCGATGGCGGTGGCCGACGGAGACGTCGCCAGCAGCTCGTACACGGAGTCCACGCCTACCGTATCGCCGATGCCATGCTCGGCCAGCAGGGTGCCAAGACGCTCCTTGGCCCCCTTGGACCAGCAGGCGATGAGCACCCGCTTGCCCTCGCCTTTGAGCCGCGCCGCATGCGCGACCACGGCGTCGAAGACATTGGCCGCTTCGGTCTGCCGCTCGGCGGCGAAGGAGCGGCCCTGGCGGCCGTCGAAGGACATGACACGCGCCCCCCCGTGCGCGGCGTCCGGATGCTCGAAGGGGTCGAGCGCGATGTTGGGCCGGCCCAGAAGCGCCTTCTGCCACTCTGCCTCGGTCATGAACAGGTTGTCGGGTGGCACCGGGTTATAGGGCGGCGCGCCGAAAGCCTTGCGCTCCAGCGCCTGCTCGCGCGCGTCGTAATGGTCGTTGATCTGCTCGAGCCGCTTTGCCCGCGCATCGTCCACGAGCGGATCGAAGGTCACGACCGCGTCGGGCAGATAGTCGAACAGCGTCTCCACGCGCTCATGGAACAGCGGCAGCCAATGCTCCATGCCCTGATGCTGGCGTCCGGCCGAAACCGACTCGTAGAGCGGGTCGTCGCCCATGACCGGACCGAACAGCTCCACATAGCGCGTGCGAAACCGCTTGCGCGCCTCTGGGTCGAGCGGTGCCTCGCTCATGGGCAGCAGAATCATCTCCTCAAGCCGCGCGTGGGTCCGCTGGGTCTCGGGGTCGAAGGCCCGGATCGATTCCAGCGTGTCGCCGAAGAAATCGAGGCGCACCGGCGTGGCGCCAGGAGGATAGAGATCGAGAATGCCGCCTCTGACCGCATATTGACCCGGGTCCATTACCGTGCCCGAGCGGCCGTAACCGAGACTCTCCAAGCGCTCGATCAGGCTCGCCATGCTCACGACGTTGCCGGGGGCGAGCGGCTGCATCGAGGCGGAGAAATAATCGTGGGGCGGCACGCGCTGGAGCACGGCATTGACCGTGGTGAGCACGATCAAAGGCGCGTCCGCCTTTCCCTCGCGCTCGGCCAGCTCGGCCAAAGTCGCGACCCGCTCGGCCACGGTCTCGGCATTGGGCGCGACCCGGTCATAAGGAACGCTGTCCCAGGCTGGAAAGCTCAGGCGCTTGACGTCGGGGGCGAAGAATTGAAGCGCGTCCTCCAAGGTCGCCAGGCGCTGCCCGTCGCGGGCGACGTGCAGGATCGCTTTCGGGGCGTCTGGCGCTCCGGCGCTGCGGGCAAGCTCGCTGAGCACGGCCGCGTCGAGGCCTTCCGGCACACCGCTGGCAATGACCCGGCCCCCGGCCAGAAGCCGGCTCACGGGCAGAAGCGGAGGCTTTGCTATCTCGGCCATCGGATCCCGTCAGTCTTTGGCCGCGCCAGCCTGCGTGACGCCGTGGAAGCGCCGCAAACGTTGCATGAGGTGGTCAAGCGCGGGCTCGCCCAGCGAATTGCCCTCGAACAGGCTCAACGCGATATCTGGATCAGGCGTATCGATCAGGCGTTCCATGACGCAAACTTCCGCATCGCTCATGGTTTCGACTTCCTGTTCGGCGAAACGGCCGAGCAGGAAATCCAACTCCTTACTGCCTCGATGCGTTGCGCGGTAAAGGGCGCGGCGGCGGCGGAGGGCAAGATCTTCGCTTGGCATGGGTCTGCCGTTAGAGCGGAGCCCGCTCCATCCTGTCAAGCTGTGGACGCTGTTGCTGGAATGACGCCCGATCCCCAAACTCCGTCACCCCGGCGAAAGCCGGGGTCCAGTTTTTCATTTACACGCTCCCGCGCCGCTGGATACCGGCTTTCGCCGGTATGACGACTCACTCCTATACTTGGCGCTCGATGCGCCCCACCCTGCTCAATCCACTATTCGCGCCGGCCCGAAGCCTCGGCGGCGTTGGGCCACGGATCGAAGGCTTGTTGAACAAGCTCGTGGCTCCCCGCCATAGCGCGGCCCATGCGCGCGTGATCGATCTCCTCTGGCACCTGCCGCAAGCCGTCATCGACCGCCAGGTGACGCCCCGCATCGCCGATGCCCGCATCGGCGAGATCGTCACGCTCGAAGTGACCGTGGCCGAGCATCGGTCCGGGGGCCCGCGCCGGCGGGGCGCGAGGGGACCACACCGAGTGTTGGTCGAGGATTCCTCGGGCGCATTCGAGCTCGTCTATTTCAACGCCGACCCAGCCTATCTCCGGCGCCTTCTGCCGGAAGGCAGCCGGCGTCTGGTCTCGGGCAAGCTCGAATCCTATGACGGCTGGCTGCAGATGTCCCATCCCGATCATGTGGTCAGCGCCGAGCCGGCTGGCCGGGCAAAGGCCGAGAGCACGGCAAAGCTGCCGCTGTTCGAGCCAGTTTATCCACTCACTTCGGGTCTCACCAACAAGACCTTGCGCAAGGCCATAACCCAGGCTCTGGGGCACCTTCCCACTTTCCCCGAGTGGATCGACGCCAGTTGGCGGGCACAGCAGAAATGGCCGGCTTTTGGCGACGCGGTCCGCCGCATGCATGCGCCGGAAACGGAAGCCGATCTCGCATTCGACGCCCCGACCCGCCAGCGGCTCGCCTATGACGAGCTGCTGGCCAATCAGCTTGCACTCGCCATCATCCGCCAGCGGATGCGGCGAAGCACGGGACGCGCCCTCACCGCGCCCGGCAGACTGCGCCAAGCCATCGCCACGGCGCTGCCCTTCGCGCTCACGGGGGCGCAGCGGCGCACGCTGGCCGAGATCGACGCCGATCTCGCCGGCCCCCACCGCATGCTCAGATTGCTGCAAGGCGATGTCGGCAGCGGCAAGACCATCGTTGCCCTCCTCGCCATGGCGACCGCGGTCGAGGCGGGAGCGCAAGCGGCGCTGATGGCGCCGACCGAGCTGCTGGCACGGCAGCATTTGAAGACCATCGAAGACTTCGCCCTCCCGGCCGGCATGCGCGTGGCGCTACTCACCGGGCGCGAGAAGGGGCGCGAGCGCGAAACCATCCTGGCGGCGTTGCGCGAGGGCCGCATCGATATTCTGATCGGCACGCATGCGCTGTTCCAGGAGCCGGTCGCATTCAAAGACCTCGCTCTCGTCGTCATTGACGAGCAGCATCGTTTCGGCGTGCATCAGCGGCTCGGGCTTCAGGCGAAGGGAAGCGGACGCGGCGCCGAATTGCTGGTGATGACCGCGACCCCCATCCCCCGCACGCTGCTGCTGACGAGCTATGGCGACATGGACGTGTCGCGACTGGACGAGAAGCCGCCGGGACGGAAGCCCGTCATCACCAGCACGGTACCGAGCGCGCGTTTCGACGAAATGGTCGAGGCCATCGATCGCGCCGTGGCCGGCGGGGCGCAAATCTATTGGGTCTGCCCGCTGGTGGCCGAATCCGAGACCCTCGACATGGCCGCGGCCGAGGAGCGCTATGCGGAGCTACGCATGCGCTTCGGCGACAAGGTCGGGCTGGTGCATGGCCGCCTGTCGGGGCCGCAGAAGGACAGGGTCATGGCCGCCTTTGCCGCTGGCGACATTGCGATCCTGGTCTCGACCACGGTGATCGAGGTCGGCGTCGACGTGCCGAAGGCGAGCATCATGGTGATCGAGCATGCGGAGCGCTTTGGCCTCGCCCAGCTGCACCAGCTCAGAGGCCGGGTGGGGCGCGGCGCGGCGCAGTCATCCTGCATTCTGCTCTACCGCCAGCCTTTGTCGGAGGCGGCGCGGAAACGGCTCGCGGTGATGCGGAGCACCGAGGACGGGTTCATTATCGCCGAGGAGGATCTGAGGCTCCGCGGTGGCGGCGAAGTGCTGGGCACGCGGCAAAGCGGGCTCCCGGCCTTCCGCGTGGCGCGGCTGCCGGAGGATGAAGCGTTGCTGCAAGCCGCGCGGGATCAGGCCCGGCTCGTGCTCGCGCGCGACCCCGAGCTGAAGGGTCCGGCGGCGGCGGAGCTCAAGCTCTTGCTTTATCTGTTCGAGCGGGACGACGCGATCAAGCTGATCCGCGCTGGCTAGGCAAGTAGCCGCCGATCAGACGACCGGCTCTTCCTCCGGCACCGGCTTCTGCGCCTTGGCCTCTTGCGCCAATTTCATCAGATGATCCTGTTCCGGTCCAACGAGGCCCGCCGAGATCACGAGTTTGGCTCCATCCTCGATGGCCATGTCGAGCAGGGTCACGTCACTTGCCGGCATGAACAGCACGAATCCGGTGGTCGGGTTGGGCGCGTTCGGCATGAATACCGTCATCAGCGCCTCGCCATTGCCGACCTTCTCCCTGACTTCCATCGGGGGATCGCCGGAGACAAAGACGAGCGCGAACAGCCCGCGCCGGGGGAACTCGATCAGCCCCACGCGTTTGAACGAGGCGCCGGTCTTGCTGAACACAGTCTGAAAAATCTGCTTGAGCAGGCGATAGACGCCGCGCACGACCGGCATGCGGTCGAGCATCATCTCGCCGTAGCTGACGATGGTGCGCCCAAACAGATTGGCGGTGAGCGCGCCGATCAGCATCAGGCCGACAATGCCGACAATCAAACCCAATCCCGGCACCGGAAAGGGCAGGAAATTCTCAGGCAGGTAGGTCGTGGGGATGAGCGGCTTGACCCAACCATCAATCAAATTGATGAACCACCACACGACATAGATGGTGATGGCGATCGGCCCGGAGACGATCAGTCCGGTCAGAAAATAGCCGCGCAGCCGCGCGCCGAGATGGGAGGACGGTGGCTCCTCCCCGGCGCTGACGAACTGCCGCAGCCGCTCCTTGTCGAGCTCCGCCGCTGCGCCAGTCGGCGTCGGCTTGGGGTCGTTGGTGGTATTCATGAGTCCTTCGGGTAGCGAAAGAGGTGCAGTCTGTCGAGCGGCGCGACGACGTTATTCCCTGTTGCTTACAAAACTGCGACGCCGCTCCTCACGCCATCCCCGTCCGGCGAGCCCAGCCCGGGAGGCAAGGCCGTGTCTAGGGGGTTATGAGGAAACAGTCGACTCCGCTCCGCTTTAGGGCGTTGCAGACCTTAAGACTTTCCGCCTTGTCCTGAAAGGGCCCGATCTGAAGCCGATAGAAGGTGCCGAGATCACCCATATCGGTTCGCTCGATGCGCGGCTGGATGCTGGCGAGCTGGCGATTCTCTTTCGCAACCTTCTGCCACAGCGCCTTCGCCTCTTGCTCCGAACGCGTCGGGCTCAATTGCAATTTGTAGTCGCCGCCTGCGGCCGGCACCGGCGCGGAGGGGCTCGCCGTGGCGACCCGCGTTTCGGGGGGCGCCGCTTGGGTTTGCGTCGTCCAGGACGAGGAGACTGCCGGGGGCTTCTGGCTCGTTTCCGCGGGCGGCGGAGGCGGCTCTGGCTCGCTTGAAGACCCCCTGACCGAACCCCACCAGCGGGAGAGGCGATTGCCGCTCGACGGGGCTTCGGGGCTGGTCGTGGACCAGGATTCGGCGCTCGAGGCGTCGGCGCTGCGCGCGGGCGACGCGCTCGGGCTTGGCGAGGCGGCGCTATTGAGAGGCCTGGCGGCAATCGTGCTGGTCCGTCCGGACTGCTCCTCATGCACCTCGGTCGAGAACGCGGCGATGGCGGCGGAGCCACCGGCCGACCCGCCACCCTCGGCGAGAAGCCGATCCACTTCGCGGTTCTTGTCCTCCTTGCGGGCCAAGGACAGCTCCTTGTCGGCCTCGCTCTTCAGACCGGCGGCGCGATAGGCGAGGCTGCGATTGACCATGGCCTGGACGCGCTCGGAAGAGGAAAGCCCGAGCCACAGCGCCGCGCCCAGGTCGGCGATGGCGCGCGACGGCTCACCCTGCTTCTGATAGGCGAGGCCCCTGAGATAGAGCGCCTTGGCCGCGTTGGCGGGTGAAATCCTGTCGCTCCGGAGCGCGGCCGAGAGCTGCGTGACGGCGGAATCGTATTTGCCGGCCGAGAAGGCCGCGGCCCCGCTGCTCAGGCTTGCTGAATCCCCCTCTTGCGCTTGCGCCGGACCCATGAGGCCCAGCCCCGCCACAGCGAGCAGCCCGCCAGCCGCGATCACGCATCGGCCGAGGCGCTTGCCTAATGTCGGGTCGCGCGGGAGGGGGCGTTTCCGATGAACCGCCATGTCGTTGCTCAAACAAAGAAATCAGGCAAATCCGAGGCTACAGCCTATTCCACCGTCACGGATTTCGCCAGGTTTCGAGGCTGATCCACGTCGGTCCCCATGAATACCGCCGTGTGATAGGCGATGAGCTGGACCGGTAGGGCGTAGACCAAGGGCGTCACAAAACGGTGCAGCGGCGGCAGCACCAGATGGCTGATGATGTCGCAGCCCACGCTCGCGGCGTCGGCGTCGCTCACCAGCACGATTTGACCGCCGCGCGCCGCGACCTCCTGCATGTTCGACACCGTCTTTTCGAACAGATCGTCGCGCGGGGCAATCACGATCACCGGCATGTTCTCGTCGATCAGCGCGATCGGTCCGTGTTTCAATTCGCCGGCGGCGTAGCCCTCGGCGTGGATATAGGAGATCTCCTTCAGCTTCAGCGCGCCCTCAAGCGCGATCGGGTAGCTCTGGCCGCGCCCGAGATAGAGGGCATCGCGCGCTCTCGACAGTCTATGCGCGAGCACCTCATAGGGCTCTTCGTCCCTGAGCACGGTCGCCATGTGACGCGGCACTTCGGCCAGCGCCTGGACGAGTTCAGCCTCAAGCGCCTCGCCGATCTGGCCACGCGCTTTGCCCGCGGCGATGGCAAGGCAAGCGAGATTGGTCAGCTGGCAGGTGAAGGCCTTGGTCGAGGCGACACCGATCTCAGGTCCGGCCAGGGTCGGCAACACCCCATCCGACTCCCGCGCGATCGACGATTCCTGGACATTGACGACCGACAGCGTGCGTTGCCCTTGCGCCCGGCAATAGCGCAGCGTGGCGAGCGTATCCGCCGTCTCTCCGGATTGGGAGATGAACAGCGCGGCGCCGTTGGGATCGAGGCTTCCCTGGCGGTAGCGGAACTCCGAGGCGACGTCGACGTCCACGGGCAGCCCGGCCCAGCGCTCGAACCAATATTTGGCGACGAGCCCGGCATAGAAGGCCGTACCGCAGGCGGTGATGGTCAGGCGTCCGATCTTGGCGAAGTCGAACGGAAGGTCAGGCAGATCGATGCGGGCCGCCGACAGATCGGCGATGCTCGCCAGTGTGTGGCCGACCACCTCCGGCTGCTGATGGATCTCCTTGATCATGAAGTGGCGATGGTTGCCCTTGTCGACGAGGAGCGCCGTGGCGACCGAGCGGGTGACGGGCCGCTTCACGGCTTTGCCGTTGCGATCGCGGATGGCAACGCCCGCTCGGGTCAAGACCGCCCAGTCGCCATCCTCCAGATACGCGATCTCGTCCGTGAATGGAGCGAGGGCGAGAGCGTCCGAGCCCGCGAACATCTCGCCGTCGCCATAACCGATGGCGAGCGGGCTTCCCTCGCGCGCCACGACCATGAGGTCGTCATAGCCACGGAAAATCATGGCCAGGGCGAAGGCGCCTTGCAGCCGCTTCAGGGTATGAAACACGGAACGGACCGGATCGTTGCCGGCCCGCATCTCGCGGGTGATGAGGTGGGCGATGACCTCGGTGTCGGTATCGCTCGTGAACGCGGCTCCCTCGGCCAGGAGCTGTTGCTTCAACTCGCGGAAATTCTCGATGATGCCGTTATGCACCACCGAGACGTCGTCGGTCATATGCGGATGGGCGTTGGCCTCGGTCGGCTTGCCGTGGGTGGCCCAGCGGGTGTGGCCGATGCCGGTGTCGCCGAGAAGGGGCGCCGATTTGAGCAGCGATTCGAGATTGCGCAGCTTGCCCTCGGCGCGCCGGCGGCCAAGCACGCCGTTCTCCACCGTGGCGACGCCGGCGGAGTCGTAGCCCCGATATTCGAGGCGCTTCAACGCGTCGACGAGTTGTCCCGCGACCGGCCCCTTGCCGAGGACGCCAACAATGCCGCACATCCGCACTACTCCAGTTTTCGACTCTGTCCGTTAGCTGCTTAAAGTAGAAAAGCGGCGGCAATTCATCTGCGATCTCCGATTATTTCGGTTGCTTCGCGCCACCACGGCGCTTGCGGATCCGCGCGGCCCAGCCGGGGCGCTCCTCCTGCGGCGCGCGGCTCAGCGCCAGCGCATCCGCCGCAACGTCCTTGGAGATGACGCTGCCGGAGCCGATATAGGCGCCCTCCCCGATCTTCACCGGCGCCACCAGCGACGAGTTGGAGCCGATGAAGACGCCAGGGCCGATCTCCGTCCGGTGCTTGGCGAAGCCATCGTAATTGCAGGTGATGGTGCCGGCGCCGATATTGGCGGCGGCGCCGATGCTGGCATCGCCGATATAGGTGAGATGGTTGACCTTGGCGCCTGCGGCGATCTCGGACTGCTTGATCTCGACGAAATTGCCGACTTTGACATTCGGCCCCAGGTCGGTGCCGGGTCTGAACCGCGCAAATGGCCCGACCACCGCGCCGGCGCCAATGGTTGCGCCGACGATGTGGCAGAACCCGAAAATGGTAACATTGTCGCCGATGACGACGCCGGGACCGAAGATCACATTCGGCTCGATCAGCACATCCCTGCCGATGTCGGTGTCGTGGCTGAAAAACACGGTCTCGGGCGCGATCAGCGTCGCGCCTCCCGCCATCGCCTTCTCTCGCAAGCGCTGCTGCATCACCGCCTCGGCTTTGGCCAGCTCGGCGCGCGAGTTCACGCCCAGGACTTCCGCCGCTTCGGACCGCACCAGACGGGCATCGAGCCCATCGGCGCGCGCCAGCGCCACGGCATCGGTCAGGTAGAACTCGCCCTTGGCGTTCTTGTTGCCGATGCGCGACAGGAGACCGGCAAGAGTCTTGGCGCTGCGAAAACCCATGATGCCGGAATTGCAGAGCGTCAGCGCGCGCTCGGTCTCGCTCGCGTCCTTCTCCTCGCGGATGCCGAGCAGCCGGCCGCGCTCATCCAGCAGCAAGCGGCCATAGCCGGTCGGAGCGGACGCCTCGAAGCCGACCACGGCGATGTCGGCCCCGTCGTCGAGTGCGTGGCGGAGCCGATCGAGCGTCTCGGCGCGCAGAAGCGGCGTGTCGCCGTAAAGCACGATCACCGCGCCCGGAAAGCCGGTGAAGCCAGCTTCGGCGGCTTTGACGGCATCGGCGGTTCCAAGCTGCGCGGCCTGCACGAAGGTGGCGACGCCAGGGTCGAGCTCACGCGCGGCGCTTGCCACCTCCTCCATATCCGGGCCGACAACGAGACAGATCCGATCGGCGGAGGCGGCCTTGGCCGTGGCCAGCACATGAGCGAGCATCGGCGCGCCGGCGAGCGCGTGCATCACCTTGGGGCGCTCCGACTTCATCCGCGTGCCCTTGCCGGCGGCAAGGACGAGGGCGAGAACTGAACCTTGAATCATGCCTCTATTTTCACCGACAAACCGCCTCGGAGATCGAGCCGGGACCGGTCCGAAAGCTCCTAGCGCAGAGGAGAGACTTAACCCAATAGTCTTTCCGAATCCGTCACCAACCGTCGCCACCGCCGCGTCGGCCCGGAACCTCTCTAATGCAAAGAATAGACGAGAGCCACCAGGGGAGCTTCCGATACAATGCTTGCACGCGGAAATTGACCCGGAAACTAGACCGGGTAATGTCTGCAAGCTACTCGGCAGAATGCGGCGGAGCCATATTGCCGGCGCTTTTCGGCGTAGATTTAAGATCTTAGGGAGGCTTTGTCAGATCCATGTTCGTTAAGGATCGCCGGAGTGGAACGCGGAGCTGGATTCCGGGGCTGTTCGCCGGGTTCTGGATTTTGCTGGCCGTGTTCTCGGCCGCCTATCTGTTTCGCGTCGTCACCGACCCCGCGACCAAGAACCGGGTCGAGGCGGCGATGGCGAGCCCCACCGCTACGTCTGCGCCGGCGCCCGCGCCGTCCACCGCCCCTCCAGCTCTGTCGCCGGAGCAGGCTTCAGCCTTGTTGAAGGCGAACGAGGCCAAGGACAGGGAACTGACCGAGCTCAGATCGACGGTGCGCGATCTTTCCGGCCAAGTAGCCGAGCTCGGCACCCGCCTGAAGCCGCTGGAGAAGGTGCTGGGACCGGTCGCAGCCCTGACCACATCGACCTCGGTCACGACCTCGCCCCCCGCCCCAGGGGCCATGAGGCAGCCCGATCCGACCCCGGCGCCACCGGCGGCGGTTGTCGCTCCGCCGCCACCGCCAGTGGCGGCGCCGAAGCCGCCGGAGCCGGCCAAGCCGAGCGAGAAGCCCCCGGCTCAGGCCAATGCAGCGGCCGAGGACCCCCCGTCGGGCGCGGCCGTGACCACCGGCGACCCCGAGGACGCGGATTCAGATTCGGCCGAGGCATCGACCGAGACCGCGGCACTGGCGCCGCCCTCGTCCATCCCGCCCGGAACCACCCGGTTCGGCATCGAGATCGGCGCCGTCGACAAGCAGGACGCGATCCGGGCGATGTGGCGCGACCTTATCACCAATCATGCCGCGCTCGTCGCCGGGCTTCAGGCGCGGCGCGTCATCGCCCCGGACAAGAAGTGGCGGCTGATCGCCGGGCCGTTCTCGAGCGCGGCCGAGGCCATGCAGGCTTGCGGACTGTTCAAGAAAGCGAGCATGCCGTGCGAGGCGACCGTCTTCGCCGGTGATGCGTTCTAGCCTTCCCTAGGTCTAGCCGCCGAGAAACAGCCGGCCCATATCGGGATCGGCGAGCAGGCTCTTCGCTCCGCCTGCCTTGACCAGTCGCCCGGCCACCAGCACATAGCCGATATCGGCGAATTCGAGCCCCTTGCGCGCGTTTTGCTCGACAAGGACAAGGGTCTTGCCGCCCTCGTCGCGGAGTTCGCGTAAGCTGGCGAAGATCATGTCGATGGCGCGAGGTTCAAGCCCGATCGAGGGTTCGTCGATCAACAGAATCTGGGGGTCCATGATCAAAGCGCGGGAGATCTCCAGCAGCCGCCGTTCGCCGCCCGAGAGCACGCGGGCCTTCTCGTGCCGCCGCTCCTTCAGCTGCGGATAGCGATCGAGCACGCGCTCCGCCGCCGCCTTCGCCGCCTCCGCCTGGTCGAGCAAATAGCCCCCCATCCACAGATTCTCTTCCACGCTCATGTCGGGGAACACCGACTGCTTTTGCAGCACGTAAGCGAGCCGCGAAGATTTGAGCTTGGCGCTCGGCTTCTCGGCCGTGATGTCCTTCGCATCGAGCGACACCGTGCCCGAGAAGACGCGGGCAAAGCCGTAGATCGCGTGCAGCACCGTGGATTTGCCCGCGCCGTTCGGCCCGACCAGACAGATCGACTGCCCCCGCGCCAGACGCAGTGAGAAATCGCGCAGGACGCGCATGGACCCGTAGCCCGCATCGAGACGATCGATGGCCAGGAATGGTGGTGCGCCGGCGAGACGGACACCGGCGAGTCGGTCGAGCTCGGCGACGGAGACGGCCTCGTCCAGATCGCTCGCGGGCGGGGACGTGGCCATCAGGCCGCCCCGAGATAGGCGTCAACCACTTTCGCATCCTCGCGGATCGCCTCGGGCGGTCCCTCGGCCAGCAGCCGGCCATGGGCGAGGCAGTAGATGTGCTGGGCGAGCCCCATGATCACCGGCATGTTGTGCTCGATGATCAGCAGCGTCAGGCCGTGCTCCCGATTGGCGGCGCGCAGCCGATCGAGAAGCGTGTCGATCAGCACCGGATTGATGCCGGCGGTGGGTTCGTCGAGCAACAGCAGCTTCGGCTCGTTCATCAGGGCCATGGCGAGTTCGAGCAGCTTCTGCTGGCCGAAAGAGAGATCGCCGGCGAGGCTCCCGCTCTTATGCGCGAGCCCGACGAAGTCGAGCAGCTCCATGGCACGCCGGCTCTGTCCGGCCGTGTCGGGGGCGAACAGCCGTCGGAGCGACACGCTACGGAGAGGCGCGGCGGCGAGCATATTGGCCTCGACGCTCATGCGGCCAAAGATGCGCGGCTGCTGATAGGTGCGGATCAGCCCTTGCCGCGCGATCTCTCCTGGCAGCTTCTTGGAGATTTCCTGTTGCTGGAAGCGGATCGAACCCGAATCGATGGGAAAGGCGCCGGCGATGGCGTTGAACAGGGTGGTCTTGCCGGAGCCGTTCGGGCCGATCAGGCCGACGACCGACCCTTCGGGTACGCGCAGGCTGATGGCGTCATTGGCGACCACCCCGCCGAAGCTCTTGGTCACTTGGCTGAGCTCGAGCAAGGCTGTCATGAACTCCCCTCCTCGACGCCTTGGCGCCGGCGACGCGCGTAGCCGACAATGCCTTCGGGGAAGAACACGGCGACCACGACAATGAGGACGCCGAGGGCCACGCGCTGCCAGCCGAGCAGATAGGTCCAGAACAGCTCCTTGGTCAGCTGGAAGACGATGGCGCCGACGATCGGCCCCAGTAGCGTGCCCTTGCCGCCGAGCAGCGCCATCAGGATCATCCACACGCCGATGGTCGCGCCGGCGAAGGCGGTTTCGGTCGGATCGATGAAGCGCACATGATTGCCGTAGATGGCGCCGGCGGCGCCGAGAAAGACAGCGGCGACGACCCAAGCCGTCACCTTGGCGCGGCTGGTAGGGAGCCCCATCGCTTCGGCTTTGTCCTCGTCGTCCCTGATGGCGTTGAGGACGAGGCCGAAGCGCGTGGACAGGAGCCAGGCGAAACTGGCGACGCAAGCGAGCGCGAGCAGCAGCGCGAGGTAGTAGATCAACAAGCCGACATCGCCGAGGGACGAAGGGGGGTTTGGCGTGAGCATGCCCGAGCCGGCCCCGATCCAGGGGATTCCAGCGGCAAGCTGGCCGGCGGCGATGCCGAGGCCGAGGGTGCAGATGGCGAAATAGTGACCGCGCATGCCGAGCACCAGCGGCCCGAGAAGCCTGGCCACAAGGCCGGCGCCGAGCGCGGCCGCGACCAGTCCAAGCCCGAGGCCGCTCAGGAACTGGCTTGCGCTGAAGACGAACTGAGTGCCGCCGCCTTTGGCTTCGTTGTAGAGGCCGACATCGTAGAAGAGACCGACCTGAGCGATGGCCGAGGCGTACATGCCGAGGCCGACGAACAGGACATTGCCGAAGGAATTGTAGCCCATCTGCCCGCCGACCAGGTCCCAGGCGAGCGCAAAAACGATGAAGAGCAGGAGCTCGGTGGCTTGCGACTGGTAGCCGGGGAAGACAAGCGGCGCGAACAGTCCCACGGCGAGAACAGCTCCGAGGCGAAGCAGTCGCAGCGGCGTCAAGGCGCTTGCGTCATTCCTAGCGGACATCATTGCAGGTAACGGCGATGCCGCTTCAGCATCCAATTGCGCAACACCAGCACCACCACCAGCAGCCCGAAGACGAAGGCAATCTGGTATTGGGTGCCGAGAATGAAGCCGGCAAAGCTCTCGGCCACGCCAAGACCGAGTGCGGCCCAAACCACGCCGGCGACATTGCCGAGGCCGGCCACCACCACGATCATGAAGGAGCGGATGGTATAGCTGAGCCCGCCATAGGGATGAATGGTGTAGGCCATGGCCGCGAGCGCGCCGGCGGCGCCGCAGATCGCGGCGTTCAGCGCGTAAGTCAGGCGATAGACCTTCTTGGTCTCGATGCCGAGCACGCTCGCCGCGCGCGCATCTTGCGCCACGGCGCGGATGGCTTGGCCCCGCCGAGACCGGCCGAGAAACAGGGTCAGGCTCAGGCCGAGCGCGATGCAGCAGACGAAGACGAGCACCTTCACCTGGGCAATGCCGACGAGGTGATCGAAGAAGAACCAGCTCTCAAGTCCGCTCGCGACGATGCGGTCGCCGGCGCCGAACAGCCGTGCCATCAATTGCTGGAGCACGATGGCTATACCGAAGGTCGCCAACACGGAGCTGAACATGTCCCGGCCGACGAGATGCACGATCACGAGCTGAAACAGGCCCCAGCCAAGCGCGTAGAGCACGGCCGCGGCGATCGGGACGGCGAGCAGCGGCGGTAGCCCCTGCTCGACGCAAAGCACGGTGACGAATCCCCCAAGCATCACGAACTCGCCTTGGGAGACATTGATGATGTTGGTCACGCCCCAGACCAGCGCCATGCCGTAGGCGGCGAGCGCGAACACGGCCCCGATCAGGATGCCGTCGATCGCAAGCTGCAAGCCGAGCGCCGGCGCCTGATACAGAATGAGAAGATTGCCGATCACCGCCAAGTCGCCCCGCTGCCCGCATGGTCAAGCGATGCATGCTTACAAAGGCTTGGCCGCGAGGTCGACCGCTATCGGGGCGGCCTCGGAATGACGGGCTCCGCGTGGGCCCATTTCTTGGGTGAGACCACCACATATTCGCCGCCCCGCACCTGGGTCAGCACCATGGGCTTGGCCGTGTTGCGTCCTGTCTCATCGAATTTGACGGGGCCGAAAAAGGTCTCAAGCTCGCTTTGGGCAAGGGCCGCCCGCACCTTGTCGGGCTCCAGGCTCTGCGCCCGGGCGAATGCGTCGGCGTAGACGAGGACGGCGGCGGCCGATTGAGCGGCCTGATAGGGCGCCTCCTCCCCGTAAGTTTCCTTGTAGAGCTTGGCGAAGTCGGCGGCCGAACCGAACCAACGGTCTTTATAGTCGAGAGAGGCGTGCCATTGCTGCGCGCAGAACACATTCTCGCTCGCTTCGGCCAGCCTCTCGGCCAGCTTGGCGGAATCGCAATGGGTCATGACCAGGATCGGCACATAGACCTTTAGCGCCTCCATCTGCGTCACCGCGGTCAGCGCCCCCTTCTCGTGGCCCGAGACCACGAGCATGTCAGGCTTGAGCGCCTTCACCTTGGTCAGGGTCACCGACATGTCGTTCAGCTCAGGCGGGAGCTGATCGTCGATGACCACCATCATGCCGTGCTTCTCGGCGTCGTCGAGCACGCCGGCTCTCACATCCTGGCCGAAGGGATCGTTCTCCATGGCCAGCGCCACGGAGATCGCGCCGGGTTCCTTGCCGAGCTTGTCGGCGTACTCGGCCGCGAGCTCGATGGCGCCGGTGAGATATTGGTCGGAGGTTGAGAGCACGGCGAAGATGTTGCGATAGCCCTTGGTGAACAGCTCGCGCGCGGCGCCGTTCCCCTCCACCATCGGCACCCCGTGCTTCTCGACGATGGGCAACATGGCCTTGGTCAGGCCCGAGCTGTACGGGCCCAGCATGAATTGAATACCGTCTTGCTTGATCAGACGTTCGGCGAGTTCCGTGCCGCGCGCCGGCGTCGATTCATCGTCGTAATAGCGGATTGCGAGGTCATAGCGCTTGCCGCCAATCTCGATGCCGCCCTTCTCATTCACGGCCTTGATCGCGAGATCGTAGCCATTCTTGGTGTTGGCGCCGTTCAGCGCGTATTTCCCCGTCTGCGATATTGCGGCGCCGAGGGTGATGACGTCGTCGGCCGCAGCCAAGGTCGATGCCGCGCCAAGACCGAGAAAGAAGACAAAGCCAGAGAGTAACGGTCGCAGCCGCAGCATCAGGTTCCCCGCTCTATTTCCGGCATATCTCCCTGGCGCCACTTAAGGATAGCTTACGCGGCTTCGGGTGCGCGTGCACGCCTGGCGTGACCTGCTGATCATTTTACGCGTGCAAGTTGCATCAGGCTTCGAGGCCGGGACGAAAAGGCGCCGGGATAGCTAGATGTCCTTCGCGTTAAACGTGTCGCACTGGTCCAGCTTGCCGGTCTCGAAGCCACGGCGGAACCAGCGGACGCGCTGCTCCGACGAGCCATGGGTGAAGGAATCGGGCACGACATAGCCTTGGGTCTGCCGCTGGATGTGATCGTCGCCAATGGCGCTCGCCGCCCGCAGCGCCTCGTCGATGTCGCCGGGCTCGAAGATGGCCTTGGTCTCCTGCGCCTGGTTGGCCCAGACGCCGGCAAAGCAATCGGCCTGCAACTCGACGCGGACTTGAAGCGCGTTCGCTTGCCTCTCGCTCATGCGCTGCCGCGCCCCCTCGACCTGATCCATGATGCCGAGCAGCTTCTGCACGTGGTGGCCGACCTCATGTGCGATCACATAAGCCTGGGCCGCGTCGCCAGGAGCACGAAACCTGTCCTTCAGCTCCTTGTAGAAGGCGAGGTCGATATAAACCTTCTCGTCCGCCGGGCAGTAGAAGGGACCCATTTGCGACATGGCCACACCGCAGGCCGAGCGGACGCCGCCGCTGAACAGAACGAGCTTCGGATCGTTGTAGGATTTGCCATAACGGCGGAACACATCGCGCCAGACATCCTCGGTTTCGGCCAAAACCACGGCGACGAAGCGCTTGAGGTCGTCAGTGCTCGTCGTTTGCGGCCGCTGGATTTGTGGACCCTGCTGGCCGGGCCTGGGGAAATTGGTCGCATCGGGCCGAGATTGCGGCAGACGAATATCGGGGAATCCGGCTTGATCGCCTCCGGGCGATGTTCCTTGCATGATCACGCGCGGATCGACGCCGAAGAAGAACATCAAGCCGAGGAGGATCAGGAGACCGACGATGCCGATCCCGCCGCCGCCGCCGCGTCCCCCGCCGCTTGGGAAGCGCATGCCGCCCGGAAAGGGGAAGCCGCCGCGGCCGCCCTCGGCACGCCGGTCCTCGACATTGTCGCTCTCTCTGCCGCCGCGCCACCGCATCTTCACACCACCTTCGATGATTTCCCGGCGACCGTGCCGGAAGTGCCGGCCCATTGTGCATGGGCTGGACCGCCAGACAAGCTCATGTCCGGGTTCCGAGCGGCGGGGGGAAGGCCTCTCGCGTACCAACCATGACGGGTGAAGCGAAGCCCGCAAATCCTTGTTGTAAAAAGCGAGATCGACACGAAAGCGTCAAAAAACTGCCATAGGCGCGAGGCATGCTCTACGCACTCAGTTGTAGTGTGTCTGGGTGGTAGTGCGTTCTGTGTAATGCGTACGAGCCCTGGCAATCCCCGCGCCGGGGCTCTTCTTTTTTGGGTCCTCGGTTTCGCCCGAACCCTGCCCCCCAAGCCTTGAGCTGCAAAAGCACAGGATGGCGCCGAACCTGTACACTGGAGCCATGCGCTCCGTCTCGAGGTCCGAACGTCCCGCCCTGACATTGCTCGCAACCGGCGCCATGCTGGTTGCCACCGTTGCCGTCACGGGCTCGCAAACGCGTTTGCGGCTTCCCTTCGACATTGTCCCAGGAGCCGTCTACGTGGCGCTTCTCGGCCTTCCGATGCTTTGGCGTCAAACCGGGCAACCCGGAAGCGGACCCGACCTCCAGCTTGGGGCCTATGGCGGCACCGCCTACACCATGCCGAGCGGATTGCGGCTCACCCAGCCGCATGGCACCGACCTGCGGTTCGGTAACATCGCCTGGGAGGGAGAGCCCTTCCGCCCGCCGCCTTATTACGGCTTGCGGGCGATCTATTGGCTGCCCAGCACCAGGTTCGGACTGATGGGCGACTTCACCCATATCAAGGCGAGAGCGGTGAAGGCGGATGAGGTCGACCAGTCAGGCACGCGAACCGGCAGCACGGTGCCGGCGCGAGAGCAGCTCTCCGCTACCTTCAAGCGGCTCGAATTCACCCATGGCTACAATCTGCTCACGGTCAATCTGCTGCGGCGCGGGACGCTGCGGCGATCCGGACTGATCCCCTATGCCGGGGCCGGAATTGGCGTGGCCTATCCGCACGTGGAGGTGCAACGTGCCGGGGCACCGGTCGAGAGCCGCACCTATTCCTATCAGCTCACCGGCCCCGCGCTGCAGGTGCTCGGCGGGTGCGAATGGCGCTTCGGCCGGCACCTGTCGGTGTTTGCCGAATACAAGCTGAGCTGCGCCATGATCAGAGGCGCGCTTGTCGGCGGCGGCAAGGTCAGCACCAATCTCTGCACGCACCAGTTCTTGGCTGGGCCAGCACTCCACCTCCGCCCGCGAGAGGCGGCTGCGGTGCCGTGATCCGGCCCCTCGCCTATTCGGCGGCTTCGAGTTGTTTTCGCTTAGGCAAAGTCAATGCCGCCGCAAGCGCGCGCTCCTCGTCTGGGCTCGCGCGCTTTACCTCGCGGCTGACGAGATAGGTGTAGACCACGGGGATCACGAACAGCGTGAACAGGGTCCCGACCAGCAAGCCGCCGACGATGACCCAGCCGATATCTTGGCGGCTCTCGGCCCCGGCCCCGGCCCCGGTGGCGAGCGCCAGCGGCACCGCCCCGAGCACCATGGCGCCGGTCGTCATCAAAATGGGCCGGAGGCGCAAGGTGGCCGACTCGACCACCGCTTCGCCAATCGGGAACCCTTGCGTGCGGAGCCGATTGGCGAACTCGACGATCAGAATGCCGTGCTTGGTGATCAGCCCGATCAGGGTGACGAGTCCGACCTGGCTATAAATGTTCAGCGTGCCGCCACTCCACCACAGCGCCAGCAGCGCCCCGGTGACGGAGAGCGGCACCGTCAGCATGATGATGAAGGGGTCCTTGAAGCTCTCGAATTGAGCCGCGAGCACGAGATAGATGAAGGCGAGCGCCAACAGGAAGGTGAAATAGATGCTGGAGCTGGTCGCTTTGAACTCGCGCGACTGGCCGGCGTAGTCGAGACGGGCCGTGGGCGGCAGGACCTCCTTGGCCGCGTTCTCCAGAAATTCGAGGCCCTCGCTCAAAGTGTATCCCGGCGCGAGATGAGAGGTGATCGAGGCCGAGCGAAGCTGGTTGAAATGGTTGAGCTCCTTCGGCGCCACGCCTTCCGTCACCGACATCAAATTCGACAGCGGAATCATGGTGTCGCCGCGCCCGCGCACATGGATGCGACGCAGATCCTCCGGGTTGCGGCGATCGATGTCGGCGATCTTGACCACCACGTCATATTGTTCGCCGTCGCGCTTGAACCGCGTGACTTGGCGGCCGCCGAGCAGGGTCTCCAGCGTCCGGCCAAGATCATCCACCTCGACGCCAACGGCCGCGGCCTTGTCGCGATCGATGTTCACCTCAAGCTGGGGCGAGTTGAGCTTGAGATCGGTATCGGCATTGAGGAGGCCCGGATTGTCCGCCGCCTTCTCCAGCATCTTGTCGACCATGACCTGCAGCTCTTCGTAAGGGCGCGAGGTCTGGATCACGAGCCGGATCGGCTTGTCGCGCGAGCTTTGACCGAGTGGTGGCGGGCTGCTCGGAAAGGCGATGACCCCCGGGATCGCGACCATTTCCGGCGTGATCGACGCGGCGATCTCCTGCTGGGTGCGGTTGCGCTCGCTCCACGGCTTGAGCTTGAGGAAGGTCGTGCCCTCCGACACCGTCGGCCTGCCCGACACCACGAAATAGCGCTCGGCCTCGGGGATCTTGCTGAAGATCGTCTCCAGCCGCTTGGCGTAAGTGTCGGTGTAGTCGATGGTGGAACCTTCCGGCGCCACGATCACCCCGACGAGGAAGCCCTGGTCCTCGGTTGGCGCCAGCTCGGATTTGAGCAGGTTGAAGAGAAAGAAGCTCGAGCCGGCGACGCAAAGCCCGATGAGGAGAACGAGGGGACGGACCTTGAGCGCGGTACGGATCAGCACCCGGTAGCCCGAGGTGAGTCCGCGCAATCCGGTTTCGATGATGCGATAGAAGAACCCGTGCTTCTCATCGCGATGAAGCAGCTTCGAGCACATCATGGGCGTGAGCGTGAGCGCGACGAAGCCAGACACGATCACGGCGCCGGCCAGGGTCCAGGCGAACTCGGTGAATAGCCTGCCGGTGGTGCCGGCCATGAACCCGATCGGCGCGTAGACCGCGGCAAGCGTAAGGGTCATCGCCAGCACGGCGAAGCCGATCTCCTTGCTGCCGACCAGCGCCGCCTCGACTGGCGGGTCGCCGTCCTCGACGTGGCGGTAAATATTTTCCAGCATGACGATGGCGTCGTCGACGACGAGACCGATGGCGAGCACGAGGGCGAGCAGCGTCAGGGTGTTGATGGAAAAGTTGAGGAGGTACATCAGCGCGAAGGCGCCGATGAGCGAAACCGGAATGGTGACGAGTGGAATCAGCGTGGCCCGGACCGAGCGCAGGAATAGAAAGATGATCAGGACCACGAGCACGATGGCCTCGGCGATCGTGGTGTAGACGTTCTTGACCGACTCGCGGATGAAGATCGACTTGTCGTGGGCGACCTCGACCTTCATGCCGTCTGGCAGCGAAGCGAGGATGCCCGGCAACGCGGCCGCGACCTCGTTGGACACATCGAGGGGATTCGCGGTGGCCTGCTTCACCACCCCGAGCGCGATCGCCGGCAATCCGTTGGAGCGAACGATGCGCCGCTCATTCAACGGCCCAAGTTCGGCATAACCGACGTCGGAGAGCCGCACGAGATAGCCTTTGACGTCCTTTAGGATCAGATTGTCGAACTGCGCCGGAGTCTTGAGGTCGGTCTCCGACAGAACGGTAAATTCGCGCTGCAGGCTCTCGATGCGGCCGGCGGGGACGTCGACATTCTGCCGCCGCAGCGCGGGCTCGACGTCTTGCGGCGTGAGGTTGTAGGCGGCGAGCCGCTCCGGATCGAGCCAGATGCGCATCGAATATTCGCGCTCGCCGAACAGCCTGACCTCGGCCACGCCGGGCAGCGTTTGCAGCTGATCCTTGACGTAGCGGTCGGCGTAGTCGGTGATTTCGAGTGCGGAATGCTTGGTGCTGTGGAAGGCGATATAGAGGATGGGCTGCGCGTCCGCCTCGATCTTCTGGATCACCGGCTCTTCGATTTCATCGGGCAGTCGCCCGCGCCCGCGCCCGACGCGGTCGCGCACATCGGCGGCGGCGTCGTCGGGGTCGCGCTCGAGGTTGAACCTGATGCTGATCTGGCTCTGTTCCTCGCGGCTGATCGAGGTGATGTAGTCGATGCCCTCGATGCCCGACAACGAATCCTCGAGCACCTTGGTGACCTGGGTCTCGACGATGGGCGCGCTCGCACCCTGATAGGTGGTGGCCACGGTCACCACCGGCGGGTCGATATTCGGATATTCCCGGACCGTCAGCCGGCTGTAGCCGACGAGACCGACCAGCACGACCACGAGGCTCATCACCGTGGCGAAGACGGGGCGATGAATCGAGATCTCGGAAAGCTTCACGCCTTCGGCTCCTGGGCCGGGACCACGGTGACGGCGGCACCGTCGCGGATCTTGAGCTGGCCCGCGGTGACCACGAGCTCGCCGGCGCTCACGCCTTCCACCAGCTCGACCCTGCCCGCGCGTCTGGTGCCGATAGAGACCTTGGCCAGCTGCACCTTGCCGTCCACGACCTTGAACACGTATTGGTCCGTGCCCTTGGGCACGATCGCCGCCTCCGGCACGGTCAGGGCATCGGGCTTAACCTCGTGGATCAGGGCCACGCGGGCGAACTGGCCCGGCCTCAGCTTCTGGTCCTTATTGGGCACGCGCGCCCGAATGAAGATGGAGCGCCCCTCGATATCGACGCGGGGGTCGATGGCGTAGACCTCGCCCTCGAAGGTCTCGCCTGGAAACGCATCCACCTTGATCTCGATCGCCTGGCCGTGATGCACGGTCGATAGGTATTTCTCGGGCATCTTGAAATCGACCTTGATCTCCTCGATGGCATCCAAGCCGACCAAGGGCTGTCCAGGCGTGATGTATTCCCCGAGGCTCACCTGGCGCAGGCCGACGATGCCGGCGAAGGGCGCCGCGATCCTCGTCTTCTCGATGCGGGCCTTGGCCAGCTCGGTCGCGGCGTTGGTGACGGCGAGATTGCTCTCGGCCTCGTCCTTGGAACTGGCACTGGCAAATTTGCGCGAGAACAGCTCCGTCACGCGTTGGTTGCTCTGCTCGGCCAGACGCTGCTTGGCCTCGGCCTCGTGCAACTCGGCCTGATAGACGGAATCGTCGAGGGTGATGAGCGGCGCGCCGCTAACGACGGGCCTGCCCTCCTTGAAATGGATACCGCTGATCCTGCCGGCGATCTCCGACGTGATCACCACGGACTCATCCGATCTGAGGCTGCCGACCGCCGTCACCTGCTCGGTCAAGGGCCCTCGCCTCACCTCGGCCGCCTCCACCGGCACCGTCTTGGCTGGCTCTTCCGTGGCCACGACCGGCTTGATCGGCGATGGCTGCAGCTGCGGCGGCGGGGTGGCGGTGTCGGCCACCTGCTCACGCTGGTGCCAGAACACGGGGACGCTGACCATCAGCGCGAGCAGCACGCCCACCAGCAGGAGGCGTGACTGGAGGGAGAGACCCCGTCTGCGGCGTGCGTCTGGCATCGGGCGACGACCTGTACCTTCGTCCAAAATATCCGCTGCCCATGCGGCCAAAACCGGGCCGTTGGGCGACAGTTGCTATCGCGGTTAAAGATGCGCGGTGAGACCAAGGGCGGGGCGGATCGCGGCCCCTTGCGTCTCAACCGGTAATCTACACCAGTTTCGGCGCGAAGAGAGCCTTGGGCGGAGCGTTTGTTTGCGCGGGATCGGCCGGGCACAGCGATGGCGCCCTGGCGCGTCGCCTGGCTTGATCCGCGCCCCGCCGATCATGGGGTCACAAAGCATCAGGGCGGCCCAAGGACCGCCCTGATGTCAATCGTTGGTGCCGACCGCCTATGGATTTGGCGGCGTCTCCGGTGCCGGCGCTTCGGGAGCCGGAGCCTCGGGCGCGGGCGCCTCTGGGGCCGGAGCCTCAGGCGCAGGCGCCTCTGGGGCCGGAGCCTCAGGCGCAGGCGCTTCCGGAGCGGCTGGAGCCTCAGGCGCGGGCGCGGGCTCGACTGGAGCCGGTGCAGGCGCTGGTTCCGGGGCTGGTTCCGGTGCCGGCGCTGGTGCCGGTGCTTCGGCCGCGGGTGGTGCGGCTGGAGGTGCCTCCTCTTTGTGCCCGTACATAAAGTAGGCAGCAATGACGAGGGCGAGAACGATCGCGCCCAGGATCACTGCGAGAAACGTCCTCCCGCCAGCCTGGTTGTCGTTTGCCATGAAATTGAACTCCCTCGAGGTCATGTGGTTAGACGGAGCGCAGACTAACGAGGAAAAGGCTCGCGGTCGAGGCGTGGTCCGACGAAAATACGGCGATTTCGGGCCTCTATACACAGGCTGGAGCGGGTTTTGCCCCCACCCGTGCCCAAGGACTATGGACTGGCCGCGGCGGGTCGCGGCGCGAATCGGTTGAACACCGGCGTCAGCGCCAGGGCGAAGAGGAAGTTCAGCACCACGGAATAGAGCGCCGCATATCCCGGCAGGGTCACGCCCCATATCGACAAGGGATAGACCGAGCTGGCAAATCCTTGCGCCGCCGCCATATAGCTGCCGCTGCCAAGTCCAACCGCCCATCCGATCAACAGCGCGCGGGCATTGGCGGAGCGGGTGTAAAGGCCGAGCACGATGGCGGGCAGAAGCTGGATGATCCAGATGCCGCCGAGCAACTGAAGCTGGATCGCGTAGCTGTGCGGGATGGCCAGAATGAAGACGACGGCGCCGATCTTCACCACCAGCGAGACGATCTTCGCCATTTGCGCTTCTTGCGCCTCGGTGCAGTCCGGACGCAGATATTCCTTGTAGAGATTGCGCGTGAACAGATTGGCGCAGGCGATCGACATGATCGCCGCGGGCACCAGCGCGCCGATGGCGATACCGGCGAAGGCCACCCCCACGAACCAGGAAGAAAACGACGACAGGAACAGCGCCGGCACCGCGTAGTTCGGGCCATAGCGAGCGAAGCCCGAAGCGTGCACCGGATCCTGGCCGACACCGGCGGCGATGGCCATGTAGCCGAGAAGCGCGATCAGCCCGAGGACGAAGGAATAGGCCGGCAGCATCGCAGCATTGCGCTTGATCACTTTGCCGCTGGAGGCGCTCAGGATGCCCGTCATCGCATGCGGATATAGAAACAGCGCCATGGCCGAGCCGAGGGCCAGGGTGACATAGGCGCTGTACATTCCGAGGCTCGACCCTTGCGGCGGCGTCAGCAGCAGCTTCTCCGGCGGCACCTTGGCGAAGATGGCGCCATAGCCGCCAAGCTTGGCCGGAATGATGACGATGGCCGCGATCACGGTGATGAAAATCAGCAAATCCTTGACCACCGCGATCAGCGCCGGCGCCCGGAGGCCGCTCTTATAGGTAAAGGCGGCGAGGATGAGAAAGGCGATGATCAGCGGCAGATGCCCGACGAGGCCCTCGGTCGGAAAGCCGAGCGCGCCGATCACCACCTCCATGCCGACGAGCTGGAGCGCGATATAGGGCATGGTGGCGATCACGCCCGTCACCGCCATGGCGAGCGCGAGCAGGCGGCTGTCGAATCGGTCACGCACAAAATCGGCGGCGGTGACATGGCCGCGGGCATGCGCCACCGCCCACAGGCGCGGGAAGATCATATAGAGGAAGGGATAGATGAGGATGGTGTAGGGCACGGCGAAGAAGCCCATGGCCCCCATGCCGTAGACGAGCGCCGGCACGGCGATGAAGGTGTAGGCGGTATAGAGATCGCCGCCGAGCAGGAACCAGGTGACCATGGTGCCGAAGCGGCGGCCGCCGAGACCCCATTCATGCAGCAGATTGAGGTCGCCCTGGCGCCAGCGGGCCGCGATGAAACCGAGCCAGGTGATGAAGACGAAGAGCGCGACGAAGATGATCGTGGCGGTCGCGTTCACAAACGAAGCCCCCCGTGGCGCTCTCTAAGCCCGGCGCGCAAGTCCGATTTCGATGAGGTAGATGAGCAGAACTAGGACTGCGGCGATGAGGATCCAGGCGAGCTGGTACCAATAGAAGAAGGGAACGCCGGCGAGTTCGGGCTCGATCCGATTGTAGGACGGCACCCAAAGCATCGCCGCGAAGGGAATGACCAGCAACAGCCGCGGCAAATAGCGGCGCCGGCTGCCTCGTGGCTTTTCAGTCTCCATCCCGCTCCCCTCCCCGGACCCCTGGATTGGCGCGACCTTAGCCAAAGCTTTGAGGTTTCGCGATTCTCTATTTTCGACTAGTGATGCGCCAGCGCCGGTCCGGACCGGCGCCGTTCGCCGATCCAATTGGCGTCCTTTCTGTTTGACCTCGGCGATCGCCCAACCCTATGGTCGCCACGAGGAGCCCGTAGCTCAGCCGGTAGAGCATCTGACTTTTAATCAGAGGGTCCCGGGTTCGAGTCCCGGCGGGCTCACCAATCTCCTCATCGACTTAGCCGGACATCCAAGGCGGGAGCGGCTTTTTCCCGTTCAGAACTTGCCGCGTCACCGTCCTGAAAAGCTCATTCTTCGACAGGCTTACATGTGAGCTTGTTGTCGAAGGCGCCGCATACCGCCAGATTGCCGGTGAGCCGGTCGACGCGCCACACGTTGCCCCCTTGCATTGGGGGACCGATCTCATACCGGCCGACAAACATGAGCCCCAAGGTTATGAGGACGGCGGCCAATAGGATGCTGACAGGAAGCATCATATCTTTCATGGGTTCAGGCTATCTGGCGTCGGGAGCGGCGACAAGCCTGGGAACGGCGAGCCTGTTGCACTAAAGACACAGCATCGAGGATCGACGGTTCCTTGAGGATTTGTGCTGCTCGAATGGCACCTCGTACAAGCCGCACCCTCGGCCCAATACCGGGACGCAGCATTCCTTTTTACCGCAAACGTCCTTCCAGCATTGCACTGCGGTAAAAAAATTCAGCATCAATCTCTCGAGATGCAAGTTACTCGCACTCTTCAACAGGACGAGTTCGTCCGGTATCGCGCTTTCCTTCAAGAACTCGGCTGCGTCCCGAATGTTGTCAAAGCGAAGGAAACGTCCATCGGCAATATCCTCGGGCGTGGCCTTGGAGCGATGTGAATGCTCGCCGATGAAGATCACTTGCTGCGCAACGGAACGAGCCGCCTGATAGACTCTGCGATAGATCCGATCCGATCCGGCATTGTCACTGATGTGGCCTATGACGATACGCTTACGGGGTGCGCTGAACGTCGCCAGCATGTCCAGGGCGAGATGGATGCTGTGGTATGGCGCCTTGGCCGTGTCGACGATAAACACCGGGCCGCTGCCGACGCGGTGGACCGAACATCGCCCGAACAGAGCCGGGAAGCTGGCAATCTGTTCGACAATCACATCGGGCGCGACCCCGAGCTGATGGGCGCAAGAGAATGCCGCCGCCACGACTAAACTCTGGTGCACGCCCGTCAGCTGCGAGACGATCTCGAATGCTTGATCGTGATGCGTGATTGTAAGCCTGAGTTCTCCAGGCGACGGGCAACGAACATTCGATACGACGTACTCTCCGCCGGTTTGGCCAAACGTCACGGTCCGCGCCTTGGTGCGCTCGGCCATGGCGGCGACGCGTGGGTCATCGTAGTTGAGAATGGCCAGTCCACTCGCCGGCAGCGCCTCGACCAATCTTTGTTTTTCTTCGGCCACCGCCTCGCATGTCCGAAATGCGCTTTTGTGCTCGAGGGCAACGAGCGTGACCACCCCTATGGATGGCCTGATGACATCGATCATCGGCTGGAGGGTCCCCGGGCCCTCAGAGCCGATCTCGCCGACAAAATAGCCATTGTCTGGCGGCCGCTTTTGCAACGATGCGATGTTGGATTTGTAACGGTTCAGAACGACATGGGTGTGGACCGGAGCCACGCCGGATAAAATGTGCGAAATCAATGCTGTTGTTGTGGATTTGCCGCTGCTCCCCGTAACGGCAATAAAAGTCGCGCGGCTCCGCCTCCGCTCATACGCAGCGCGCCACCTCCGAATGAGGCGCGACTTCTGAATAGGGCGCGCTAGGTTCTTCGTCGTGTTTCGAGCGACCCGTAATGCCCTCGCCGGCAATCCTCCTAAACGCAGCACGAGCCCCCCTCAACCGACTTCTCGTCCTTGGATTTCCGCCGCAGCGACCAGGTACCCTACGGATCAGGCTAGGGTCGGAACCATTCGGCCGCGAATGGGTCTGAAATGCAAGGACAGCGAGGGGCATGTGGCAGGCCGGAATTATGCCCGTGGCCTCGAACTTTTATTCAGAGCGTCCCGGATCGGCGTTCCGGCGGGGTCCATCCCGCCCAGGGAGGGAGCGCTTGGCCGTAAAGCCCCTCCCGATGGATTTTCGGGACTTGTGTGTCCAAAGTGTCACCCTTCCCCCCCGGCGATCCATTATTGTTGACTCCTCGAATTAGATGAAAACGGGGGACTGATCCATGCGCGTCTTGATAGCTTGCGCCATCGTTATATCGGCAGCGATTGGCCTTGGGGGCTGCTTCCACCACCAGCAGACCATGGTCCAAGAGCCACTCAAATAGACTGAAACGGTTGCCGGTGGGTATGATCGAACAACCGACGAACTAACTAGTCCTGTTCTCTCTCCAGCAATTGCCATAGCCTCGGCCGGTTGATTCCGGCTGAGGCTTTTACTTGCCACGGCGATTTGTCCCAGCTCCCTCCCCGCAACCCGGCCTCAATCCAGAGTGGCGAGGGTCGAGAAGCGTGCTAGAATCTATCTCCAAATTTAAGAGGGGTCCCTGTGGATGACGCGTGATCGAACCAGACCGCCTACCTCCCTTGTCTTGCTGGTTTTCCTTGCCTGCTTGGCGCCGTCAGCCGCCTGGGCCCAGGCCGGGGCCATCTCCAAAGACATGCAGAATTATTGCGTCAACGACTACAAGAAATTCTGTGGAGATTACGGCATTCAAACCTCCGCCGTGAACCTTTGCATGCGCAAGGCGGGGCCCGGCCTGTCGCCGGCCTGCGTCAATGCGCTGGTGAAGGCCGGCAAGATCTCGGCAGCCGAGGTCGAAAAAATCAAGGCGCAGGCGAAGAGCCGGGCAGAGCCAGCCAAATAGCTGGTGTTTTTGACCTGACAATTGGTTGGAGCAAACCTGATCATGAAAAGTATTATCGGCTTGAGCGTATTTGCCGCCCTGGCGCTGACATGCAGCAGCGCCGCCGTCGCCGCCGATGCTTGCGACACGCTGACCTTTACGGGCCATCCCCAATATCCGGTGATCGCGTTCAAGGACGGCGACAAAATCGCTGGCGCCGCGGCTGATCTAGTCGAGGCGATCGGCAAGGAGCTCAAGGTTCCCGTTCAATCGAAGTACACCGGGACGTGGGCCGATGCCCAGGCGGCGGCGCGCGAGGGCAAAGTCGACATGATTGTCGGCATTTATTACAACGATGAGCGCGGCACCTATCTCGATTACGTCCAGCCTGCCTTCAATTTCGACCAGGTGGTCGTCTTTGTCGCCAAGGGCAAGGGCTTTCCCTATACCGGTCAGGACGATTTGATCGGCAAGAAGGGCGTCACCAATCAGGGTGAGAGCTACGGCACCGATTTCGATGCCTTTATCGAAGAGAGCCTGACCGTCGCCCGCACCGACGGCATCGACGACGCCTTCGCCGATTTGATGTCCGGCAAAGCCGACTATGTCATCGCCGGTTACTATCCGGGCCTCGCCGAGGCGGACAAATTGGGGCTCGAGGATAAAATCGAGGTTCTAAGCCCGACGCTGCTCAGCGCCGAGATGTTCGTCGCCTTCTCCAAGAAATCGCCCTGCCGCACCCTGGCTCCGGAGTTCGGACAAGCCGTGGCGGCGATGACGACCGACGGCCGCTTCCACAAGATGCTGACAGGCGCCATCGAGGCTTGGGACAACGCATACCCGCCCAAGGAGTAGGCTTCACCTAAGCGGTGTTGCTCCAGCGCGACAACGGCCGCCGTCCATTCGCTTCGGGCGGGCGGCCTCAGGCTATTGCGACTTCACCGAGCAGCTGGCTGATCCGCTGGAGTTGATGCATCCGACATCAATCATCCGCCGAGACTTATTCGTCGGCCACCGTGGCGGCGGCCGATGTCCGGTTGTTGGCCGAGATTTGCCGGAGCGACCGCGTCTCGATCTTCTCGGGCGACTGCCCGTTGCCCCGGTTCTGCACCGAGCGGCCGTCGAAATAGGCGCCGCTCTCGATGGACAGGGATTGGTGGTGAATATCGCCGACGACATGGGCCTGCGACTTTAGAAACACGTCGCCGCCCTGGATCGGCCCTTCGACCCTTCCGTCCACGACCACGCGCTGAGCCGCGATCGTTCCCACCACATGGGCTCCCTGCGAAATGATGAGGGAGGTGCAGTGCAATTCGCCGTCGATCTGACCATTGACCTCGATCAGGCCCTCGGCCGTCACGCTGCCGACGATCTTCAACCCCTTAGCAATGACAGTGCCCTTGTTCTTCGATCCAAACATGCTTCCCTCCTACGCCGAACTGGTCCCAAACAAGCAGCTTATTCCGGCCCAGGAAGGGAACGGACGAAGGCCTTGCCGGGCCGATGATTACGTCTTTCCGCGGGCTCGGACGCCGCTTGCGCAGTCGTCTCCCCAATGTTCATGGGGGGCGCAAACGGATCCTCGCAGCGACGCGAGTTGCCGTCGAAATAAGCCCCCTGCTCGATGGCAAGACTTTGGTGATGCAGGTCGCCTTCGACGTGGGAGGTGGAGTGAAGCGTCACGCGCATGGCCTTGACCGACCCGATCAGCCGGCCACGGACGACGACGTCGTCCGCCTTCACATTACCCTCGAGTTTGGAGTTTTCGCCAAGAACGAGCGCCACGCAAGAGACATCGCCCCGGACATTGCCTTCGAGATGAATTTCGCTTTTCGAATCGACGTTGCCGGTAATGAGCAGGTCCTCGCCGATGGTCGAGGCTTCGATCTTGCTTGAACTCGACGGTCTTGACCTCGCGCCATGCTCCAATGTGGCGGCCATTCTCTCCCCCCGTAGACATCAGCCCCCAACTGGCCTCGACACTTTAAACGAACCAGCGGGCAAGAGAGTTCCAATCCGACATGCGCAAAATTCACGGGTCTAGGACGTAGCAGTTGCAGTCGGCGTTTAGGCGCGCATGAATTGCGAGCGGGAGCTCTGTCCCTGCGTCCTCTCACCGATGCCCGGGAGCGGTCAAGCCCTCACCGCTTCATTCCGGGGTTCGTGGCCGTACCTTTCAACACGCCGGTGAAGCCACCGGCGCACCCCTGGTGACAATAGACCGAACCATAATCGTAATCGTCGATCTGTCCCGGGCGCGTTGCCGGCTTGCCGGCGGATTTTGGCGCTTGCCGATTGGTGGTGGATTTGCCCTGTGGCTTGGCCGTTGCTTGAGCGTCAGCCGGCGTGGCGATGACGAGGGACTGAGCCAGGAGGATTGCCGCCACCAAGACCAGGCGGCCAATCAGACTGATCGTCCCAGTCTTGTCGTTGATCATGATGGGCCTCCATTCGGCAGCGAGTGTGGTTGGAGGCTTCAGCCTCCGCCCCTCCCCTTTGCCCTGGAGAAAATCTCAGGGAGGGAGCCCATGGATGTACTCCCGATCTTGCCGGGATCGCGCGGCGCCGCCAGTTTCCCTTGCCGCGACGACGGCAAAGCCTAACCTCTTGAGGTGAGGATGGCGACTCATAGTTGTAAAAAAGCCGCAGTCGGTTGCAGGAGGCGGACAGCGCGGGACCGAATGTCTCACCAGCAACGCAGTCGGCGCAATGAATTGCGGAGATGCTAGCGCGCGTGCTTCAATTGGCTCATGCGCAGACTTCTTCTGGCGGCGGCCTGCACGCTGATCTTTGCCACGACCGTGTTTTGGGGGTCAGGCGAGGCTCTCTCCGACTGCGCCGCCACCCGCAGCGCCTGCATTGACCACTGCGTCGGCAGCAATACCAATTCGAGCCGCCAGAGCGCCTGCGTCAACCGTTGCGTGATTGCGTTCTGCCAGGACACGCCCTCCGTGTGCCGGCCGACCGATCAAACCGTCTGCAACACCTCGTTTCGGTCTTGCAACGGCGCCTGCGATGCCGCGAGCCTGATACCGTCGGCGATCGCCCAGACTCAAATCAGCTGCAATCGTGCTTGCTGCGTGCAGTTCAAGTCGTGTCTGGCGCTGCGGTCCTGCGAAGTGAGCGCGATCGCTTGTCCATGAGCTGGCGACCCACCCGGCGCGCCGGCGACTTCAGTCCTTCTCGCTCTCGCGCTGCTTCACCAGTTCCTCGGCGAGCTGGACGCGGAGAGCGCCGGGCAGATCGAGCCCGGCCAGCTTCCACTGCCATTGGCTCAGGCTTAGCTTCACTCTGAATTGCTCCTCGGCGGATTTCTGCGGCGGCAGATAGACGTAATAATCGTCGCCGCGATACTCCGAGTTCCACCAGATCTTCCACCCGCTCTGAAATGCGGATTTGGAGAACGGCGCGAGCTCCGCCGGGATTTTGGCGCCGCCGCCGGCGCTGCCCTTGGTCAGCAGCTCCATCAGCGTCGCCTCATTGACCAAACGCGCGACGATCGGATCGGCGTAGGAGGCGCCAAGACCGATGGCGATGCTCTTGCCGAAGAGGCCGAGCTTCTTCTCCTTGCCGGTGAGCTCGAGATAGGTCTCGACGATCTGCTTGGTCAGCGACTTCCGCAAGGCGCGGTAATCGACCCTCCGGCTCAGAGCGGGGGCGTCCCTGGCTTCGATGGCCGACGCGATTCGGTAGAAGCCGGCGACCGGCCAGATGGCGTAGGCCAGGAGGAAAACCGCCAGGATGGCGGCGATACGGAGGGTCCAGCGCATGACGCTGTTAAGCCAGCCAATGAGGCCAAAGGGAGGCGCGTCTGGACCTAGGGCAGCGCCCCGGCGTTCGTCGCCTCGGTCGCCGGCGTCAGGCGCCAGATGGCGTTGCCAACGTCGTCGGCGACGAGCACGGCGCCGGCCCGGTCGATGGCGACGCCGGCAGGGCGGCCGCGGGCGAAGCCAAACAGGTCGATGAAGCCGGTGAGAATATCCTCCGGCGGACCTGAGGGGCGGCCGTCGGCGAAGGGCACGAAGATTATTTTGTAGCCGCTCTGGGGCCTCCGATTCCACGACCCGTGCTGGCCGATAAAGGCGCCGCCCTTGTACCGCGCCGGCAGCAGCGCGCCGTCATAGAAGGCGAGGCCGAGCGACGCGGTGTGAGCGCCGAGCGCGTAGTCGGGAATGATGGCTTTCGCGACGAGATCCGGCCGCTGCGGCTCGACGCGTGGATCGAGGTGCCGGCCAAAATAGCTGTACGGCCAGCCGTAGAAGCCGCCCTCGATGACCCGCGTCAAATAATCGGGAACAAGATCGCTGCCGAGCAGGTCGCGCTCGTTGACGGTGGTCCAGAGCTCACCACTGTCAGGTTGCCAGGCGAGACCGTTGGGGTTGCGCAGGCCCGAGGCAAAGATCCGCTGCTTCCCGGTCGATGGGTCGATCTCGACAATGGCGGCTCGGCCGCGCTCGTTCTCCAGCCCGTTCTCGCCCGCATTGCTGTTGGAGCCGACGGTGACGAACAGGCGCGAACCGTCGCGACTGGCGATGACATTCTTGGTCCAGTGATAATTGATCGGCCCGGCGGGCAGGTCCGCGATCTTCACCGCGGGCGCGGTGATCTTGGTCTCCCCCTCCTCATAGGGAAAACGCAACAGGGCGTCGGTGTCGGCAACGTACAGATCCTGTCCCGCCAAGGTCATGCCGAAGGGAGAATTCAACCCCTCCAGGAAGGCCGATCTCGTCTCGGCGATGCCGTCACCATCGGCGTCGCGCAACAAGGTGATTCGGTTGGGGCTGTCGACTCCAGCCCCGACAATGCTCATGACGACAGCCATGGCTACCCCCATGAAGTCGCGAGGTGCGTCGGAGGGCGGCGTGTTGGTCTCGGCGACGAGCACGTCGCCATTCGGCAGGACATAGAGCCAGCGCGGGTGGTCGAGGCCGCTGGCGAAGGCGCCGACGGAAAAGCCGGCGGCCGGAACCGGCGCGCTGCCGTCCGGCCAACCCCTGGCCGGCGCGAGGCTCACAGTGGGGAAAAGCGTTAGCTTTGGCGGGGGAAGTTGAGGGTTGGGGCCAGTGCCCTCCTCCTCGGACAGGGTGGCGCTATCGCCGCACCCGGCCAAGCTGAGGGCCAACAAGCCAGCGAGTAATGTGAACGTCATCTGGCGCATATAATTACCGTTTGGGCCCGCGTTTCAGGATGCAGTCAAAAAGACCCCGCTCGGCATCGATGTGTTCCTCGGCTAATTATGTCTGCCCTACTGTCGGGCCTTTCTGTTTTCCACGCATTCGGCTAATTTGCGGCCTCGATAAGGGAGGGACAAGCATATGCGCCTGATTCTCATTCTTCTGATTGCTCTCGTCGCGTTCAGTGTGGTCCAAAGCTACCGTCATGGCTGCAAATTCGCGCCAGACTCCGTTTGGTTCGATTGCGTGCTCGGCAAAGCGCCGATGGCGACGACCGCCCCGGCAACCGACCAGGCCCCGCCGCCTTCGCCGCAATAGCGTTAGCCCGTATCCAGCGCTGACCTGGCGCGGCCGTCAGGTCAGCCTCGGCCGGACGCGACGGCAATCACATCCTGCTTCAGTAGGAGTTGGGGTTGCTCGCTTAGGCGCGAGCAGGCTAGACGGCTGAGCCGGTGGTCATGTCCCGGAGGAATCAACGACGGTGACAACCGGCCTGTCGAATGAGCATGCCGCCGGGTCCGCAGGCATCGACCTCACGGTGGTCATTCCCGTCTACAACGATGCGGCCACCATCGCCTTGTTGTGTAAACAGCTGAAGGCGGCGTTGAGCCCCGAGGGCATCTCCTTCGAGATCCTGTTTGTCGACGACGGTAGCACCGACGATTCGGCCCAAAGACTTGCCCGGCTGGCGCGGGAGCATGCCGAAGTCACCGTCATCGAACTCACGGGAAATTTTGGACAGCAGATCGCCGTCCTTTGCGGTCTCGAGCAAGCGAGCGGCGAATGCTGCGCCGTCATGGATGCCGATTTGCAGGACCCTCCCTCGGCGTTGCCGCATCTATGGCGCGCCCGGTCCCCAGATTTCTCGGCGGTGTTCGCCGGGAGGCGCGGCCGCTATCAATCTCTGGGCCGCCATTTCACCTCGCTCATGTACCGAACGCTGCTGCACGTCCTGACCGGGCTTCCGAGCGATGTCGGCATGTATGTTCTGATGGAACGCCGGCTGGTGAAGGCGATCGTGGAATTTCCGACGCAGCACCCTTCGCTGCCGGCGATGATCGGTTGTCTCGGCGTCCCGTCGATTTCGGTCCCGTTGAAGCGCATGATGCGCGCCGAGGGACGTTCGACCTATACGAGCCTCGCCCGCGTGCACGCGGCCATCGAAGGCATGACGTGCTGGCTCAACTACCGGCTCCAACGCCACGAGACGCCTTATCTTCAGGCGCACGGCAGGGACCTGGTCAGGACCCTCACCCGCGCCCGCGTCACCGGAGAACCAGGCAGTCACGGCACCGCGCCGCGCACCACTTATTGGCGGGCCTTACCGCTCCGCGTCGTGATCGCCGCTCTGATCGTCCTTACCCTTGTCGATGCGCTCGATCTTCGCCGCCATGTCCGGAATGAGACGCACCCGATAGCTCGCACCCTCGCAATTGAGCACCCACACAGCCTCGTCCGGCTTCGACGCCTGCTGATCCCGTTCGGCGCTTTGCGGCTCGTCGCATTGATAGCCCTGGTCGCGAATCTGAGCCGCGATGTCGTCCTTCGGGCTTTGTTGGGCGGAGGCGGAAACACCGCCGGCCGCCACCATGACGACAGAAGCAAGACTCACAAGCACTGCTGATCGCATAACCCCCCGAAGCCGTCACTCAGGCGGCGGCAAATACACCCCGCCACAGACGACGCTCTGGTCGAGCCGCTCGCAATACATCTGTTTGGGCTCCACCGTGCCGGTCACGGGGTTCTTGAACTTATAGGACTGCCAGAAGCTCGGCTGCTCCTTGGCGAGCTCGACGCGCTCCTGCACGAAGGCCTTGCCGTCGGGGTCCTTGTCTCCGAGCTGGTTGGTGCCGATGCGCGTCTTGTCGGCGCCATGAGCCAGCACGGTGCCGTCCAGGCCATAGACCACGATGTAAAGGTCGCGGTCGACGAATTGACCGGATCGATCGTCAATCTCGGCATAGGCCTTGTCGGCTTCCGCCTTGATGAAGGCCGCGGCCTTCTTGACCAATGCCACCGCCTCGTCCTTGGTGGCGCCATCGGCGGCGAGAGTCATGCCACTCGTCATGGCGATCGCGGCGAGCGCGAGCGCCCCAGACACTCTCGTGCATGTGCGAGCAATCATGTCGATGCCCTTTGCCCTCTTGCAACCCAAGGCGCATTGAAGCACAGGGAGGACCACCAAGTCCTGGTTGCTTTTCAATGCATCAAGGGTCACAAAACCGCCACAACCGTGGCCGACTGAGCGCACTCGCGTTCTGCTTTGGTGAAGCTTGGGAGAGGTCAGTTCAATGCGGATGAGCGCAGCTCTCTTGGTCGCGGCAATGGCCGCAATTCTGTCCTTGCCCGCGCTTGCG
>Ga0307380_10000578_pt1 | contig 56561 bp, 91 predicted proteins | sample UN3MG_FD_202239 | JGI IMG/M metagenome (GOLD analysis project Ga0307380, IMG submission 202239) | Soil microbial communities from Risofladan, Vaasa, Finland - UN-3 | ecosystem: Environmental > Terrestrial > Soil > Coastal area > Acid sulfate soil | place: Finland: Risofladan, Vaasa | collected... | reverse complement strand
CAGGCGTGGGCATCGGTAGGTCGCATACACGCCTCGGCGTTAGACCTAACGTCGTACCCCAATGTGCGCACGTCTCACAGGTGAACTGTACGTCCGCCTCACGGTAGTGGTCACACGTGTCGATCGGTCCGGTGTGGTGACGCAAGACGACACACCAGCGCCCATAACTCCTAACCGGCGGCTGCCACCCCGCACACGTCTCGCAGCGGCGATCGTCACTCATCGCCGGCCTCCTCGCCGTTGAACGCGAGCAGCGCATCGACGGCGAGGTCATAGGCGCGCTCCATCTCTGGGCTCCCTGCCTTCCTGAACACTCGGTATGTAATCCCGTTCATGCGCATGTAGTCCAACTCGGCCCGCCGCTCTGCCAGCGCCGCAGCCACCACGGTAGCTTCGAGGCGGTTGCGCTGCTCCAGCCGCTCCACCTCCGCGAGGAGGTAGTACAGCTCAACGAGGCAATCCCTGATCTCAACGTGGCGAATAGGCCAGTTATAGGCGACAGAATTGCCTAAGCGGCCGGCTCTGTCCCGTATCCGTTCTATCCGGCACGCATGTTCGTCACTCATCGCCGGCCTCCTTTGCGGCCTCAACGCCGGCATCTACGAGGTCCCCCAGAATCGCGTACCCGCACCGCTCCTGGTGCAACGCCGCCGTCAACCGCTCCACCTCGGCCTGCAAGCGCTCGACCTCGGACAGTAGCCGTGGCACGTCGTCCCGGACATTGCGCAGGAATGCCCAGTCCGCCTGAAGGTCTGGATGCTGCTCGGCGAGATTGCGCCCGCCCCCGATGAGGTTGAAGTACGCGATTTCCTTGATGATCGTTGTGCCCGTGTGGGCAATGCACCAGTTCGCAAGCCACGGGCCCGGCGTCGCCGCCTCACACCGCCCGCGAATCTCCTCTAACCCCTCTGCGTCCACGTTCCCTCCTCCTGCTTATCCGGGCCAACGTGCCACTCGCAGCCCTCGCCGACCGTCGGCGCCTCAACAGTTTTCGCGTCCATGCTTCCCCTCATCCTCTCCCCCCACGACCCACTGCTCTGGCCGCCACGGACTGCCCAACATGTCAGCTCGTTTCTGCGCTAGTTCCTCAGTTTCCCACAAACTATGTACTTCTGGAGGACCGTAGTTACCATACACCACCGCCCAGACATTCCGTGTACTCATTCTCCCTCCTCCTGCTATCCGGGCCGGGCGCCAGCGCACCCATGGTGCACCCGAAGGGGTGTCACTAGCCTCTTAGGCAATCATCCGGGCCCAGCATCAGATGCCCGAGCGCCGAGCCAATCTGTCCGCTTCGCTGGCGACGATCACTCTCGTCAACCTCGAATGCCAACTCAAAGTACCGCTCGGGGATGTCGTCATTCTCGTAGCCGTCAACGTGTTGGCAGGCGTCCTCGGCCAGAGTGCTTAGGCTCACCTCGCCAGTGAGGGGGTCACGATGGTCCTCGATAACCTCTCGCATATACCGCCGGACATAGATGCCACCCTTGTTCATCGTCAACCTCCTCCTGCTATCCGGGCCGGGCGCCAGCGCACCCGCAGGGGTGTAGTGTTCACACTCGGGGACGGAGCTGGTCATACGACAATATACGCGGCACATGCGCCGGCTGCCCCTAACCGGTGCCCGCCAATGCGCGCAGGTCTCGCATCGATACTCGTCAGCCATCGCCAACCTCCTCCCCCAAAACCTCGTACAGACACCCCGAACGGTGCAGGTTTCCGGCAGGAACAAGACACCGCCGGCAATAGTAGGTGCCAGCGATGTTTGGTGGCCCACCAACCCGCCAAACAACATCGTTGCGCGCAGCCTCGCGCAGAGCGTGCTCTAACTGCCGCACCCGTACTCCCAGTCGCTCCACCTCCTCCCGTAGCCGCACGCTCTCTCGGTACGAGTCTTCCTCGACAGCCATTAGCCACGGAGCATTCATCGTCCCTCCTCCTTTCTGAGAAAAGCGTCCAGGTCGCTACATGCACGCCACAGCGCGGCCTGTGCTCGCCCCATCTCAAAGCGGGCCGGCGGCGACTTCGTGCCGGCCCGAAACCAGCGCAGACCTTCCCGCGCTATCGCGTTATGTAGCCAGGATTCGTTCGCGTCGTACTCGCTCGTGATCTTGTGCAACACGTTTACCCTCCCTGTTCTCTCCGGGCCGGGCGCCAGCGTCACTAGTCCCGGCCCGGTTGCACCCCTTCGGGTGCGCTTTGGGTGTGGCCTGTGCTGTGGCGCCGTTCGTCAGGACGCCACCAATTACTTTCCACAGCAGTATTCGCTTCAGGCCAGTGGCGGCGGGTGCGGCGAGCACCTGGTCGTCCTCCGCGCCGCCAAACTATCACAAGCCGAGGAGTGCCTTGAGGATGCCCTGCCGATGGTACGAGCCTGACTTCAGGCTCTCTTTGACCTGCTCCACAAGGGCCTGGGACGTGAGCTCGCCGATCGCGTTGGCCGCCTCGACTACGGCGGCGAGGAGCACTGGCTTGTTCTCGACCAGAACGGCACGGACCTCACCAGCGATCTCTTCGGTCATGAACTTCTTCACGACCGCTCCGATCTCCTGTCGCAACGTCAACTCAATGTCCCGCAGGATGCTGTGCTCAATCTCCTTGAGGACGCTCGCCTTGAGCTCCTCCTCATGGCTCTCCAGCATTGTCACCAGTTGCTCTTTCGTGATCACGTCAATCCCTCCCATACTCTGCCAATCTCGACCAGTTGGCGGGCCGGGATTCGGACCCGGTGCGTTTTGTTTGGTCAGCCGTTCCCGATTTGCACGGTAATGGTTTATCTCCCCTGGCTGGCAGGCCACACCTGCTCGTGTGCGCGTTCCCACCGCGCGGCACCGCCATAATCCCAACCGCCGCAGGACAGCGAGATCCTATCTCATCCGCTCACGGTCCATGTTGACCACTAGGTTTGTACATCCAGTGATCTGGCCCTTCTCATCCCGCGTCAGATCGCCAGGGCTCAGCAGGTCCCGCCGCTCTGGACAGGCTACGCGGCACATATGGCTCACAATCAGCCAGACGCCCATTTTATTCGACGGCAAACCGCGAACCTCCCCATAACGACGGGAGATGATCGGCACCCCCTCGACCTCACCACACTGCTCACTTACCTCATCACATCGTGCTACGACGCCCGACGGCGATACAATGCCAATCGGCAGGTGAATCTCATGTGGTGTCAGATTTACGAACATGTTTACTCCCTTTGATAATCATCCCTTTGGCGATCTGTCGGCGCCGGCGGGCCACGGCCTGCGGTCCGTTTAGACCGTAATGCCTCTCACCACTGCGCCAGCGCCTGCCAGAGCCCCTGGCGGTGGTCCTGATATGGCGCCAACCGCTCAATCGCTCCCCGCGAGGCAGCGGAGGCATCTGGTCCAGAAACCTGCCACGCAACACGGACGTTAGCCTGGAAAAGACAGTCTGATCAGCCATCTAGATCTCCTTCTCCTGTGATCCGTCCCTCACTTCCGCCGCCGAACCAATGGACTTCTGGCGTCGCGCATGGACCTTCTGGGCGAAGTCCAAAAGCGCTCTGCCTCGGGCGATCCGATGTCCCAAGGCGATGTCCCACTTATCCTTGGGAGAGCACCTGGAAAATCCAACGCCAACGATCTCCCCCTGGATCAGAGTGACCACCGTGTACGCCCCACAGATGGTAGTGCTCTCGAAAAACTTGCGGCGGGCGACTGCTTCTAACAGATCCTTTGGGGCCCTCACTTCCATCTCCTTTTCTCTTTGATAGACAGTATTTTGCGCGTTGTTTTGGCGTGTCGCGCCCCACCCGCTACCTATGTACGCCGGTAGCCCGCACGCGTTGTTTTGGGAGACGCGCTCCTCCACGCCACCTACGTCTGCCGGTGGCCCGCATTACCGCCGCCCTGCCGTCAAGCCTCGGAGTCATACTGGTTCTTCGGCACGTCACATGCCAGGGCAGCGGTACATCCTAACGCACGCCGATCATCCGGCGCGCGCACGCCGCGCACATGGTCGCCTCGACGGCGGCCACGGCCCACCGGAACATAGAGCCGTCGATCTTCTCCTGGACCAGGACCTCGCCCTCCAGCAGGCACTCGGTCCCTCGCGTGCCGACGGTGAGTACCTTCGGGTATGATGCGATCACTGTTCCCCTCCCCTGTATGCGTTGTCAAGCGCCCTTTTGATCCCTGCCAACTCAGCGACGTCCAGATCACCCAATGCTAGGAGTCGTGAGGTGCATATAATAAGAGCGTGCTGATTGTCACGAATCACCTGGAGCCGCGCGTAGTTCGCGTTCGCCGTTTCGATCACCGCGCGCAGTCGCTTATTCTCTATCTGCAATCGGCGTATCTCTTCGGCAGACCATCCCCCGCCCAGATCCGGTGTCATGGCGTCCACTCCTCGTATCTGGTGCTTATCCCGATCTCGTCCGTCCGCCGGCACACGGTGCACGGCCGGTAGATCGTCCCCGGCACGCTCTCGCCGATGTGCCGGTAGTACCCCGTTTGCTGCTCCGCCGGCATCGTGCGCGTGGCGGCCTCGTCGTAACCCTGCATCCCGTCCATGCTGCCACATTGGTAGCAGCACATCCTATTCATCGCCCGCGAGATCCGCGCGAGGCGCTCGGTCTCCAGGTCGAGGGATCGAGCACGCATCTCAGCAGCATCCATCGTCATCCTCCCTCCACTCGGGTTCCTCGGTGGCTTTCGGGCCGCACACCGGGCAGGCAACCTCCTCGCACGGGTCGTCGCCCTCGCCCGACCCGCTCAACACGTAGCCCGTGTCCTGACAGCGCGTGCAGCGGCAGGCTATCATCGGGCCCTCCCCGCATGCCATCCGACCAGGTTTCCCCTGGCCTCGGCCACGATGTCCTCGGCCTCGTAGCGCCGCATCCCCTCATTCACCAGCCAGCGCGTGAGCTGGCTGTCGGTCACCCCATGGCGGGTGCGGATAGTCATCTCGGTCCGCTCCAACGTATCCTTGCGAGTCTCGACCTTGGCGTAAGCGCTCATTGTGGCCTCCTGTATCTCCCAATCCCACAGTCATTATAGCGCAAAGGTATCATGTTGTCAATAGACAATCCGCTCATGGAGGCCGCCGAGCCGTCTCGGCGGCCTGTGGTGAGGGGACTAGGCCATCTCGTGTCGCGCCACCTCGTCTATCGCCGCACACGCCGCGCACTGGTAGGGACTGGCCCAGCCGCCAGGCGTCGCTGGAAAGGGCTCCGATTTCCCAGCAGGCCAGGTTATCGTCACATCAATGGATACCGCGCAGTCTGGCGACGGATCATGCCGAATCGTTCCCAGACACACGTATGTCTGGGTCAACCTAGTATCCCGCAGCGGAATGACTCGGAAGTGGTCGGTCCAGGCGGCCGGTCCGGCTGCCTCGTGCATGTCTCCCCGTACACGATCCTCTGCCTTTCTCGCGGCACTCAGGGTCGTGTACCGTGAGAGCCCCTTCCAGGCCCAATCCGGGATGACCTCGCACGGACCGAACGGCCGGCCAGTGTGCTGCAGATCGAAACGATAGGTGCCCATGATCTTCCTCCTTGATTCTTCTAGTCCGCCCAGGCCAGGAGCCGAACTGGCGCTCGGCTCCTGAGACTCGGAGGGCTAGTTGCTCATTCGGTCGTAGCAGTCGAAACAGGAGCTCCCGAGTGAGGCGCTCATCCGCTCTCCCTCGGGGACGTCGTGGCCGCAGTCGCAGTGGATGTAGTGGATTGTCCGCTTCGGCTGTGCAGCGCGCTCGGCCTCAATCCCGTCGAGGCGGCGCTCCGCGAGTGCCATTTGGACAAAACGGGTCAGTCGGGACTCGGGGGGCCGGGGGCAGTTGCGGACACTGTGTCGGCTCAGAACGATCTCCGTGTCGGCCAGCTGGGCGATTCCCAGTTCTGTTGCCGCAGTCTCGTACTCATCGCGGCTCAATGTCTCAGGGAGCGCCCGGACCGGCGCCATTGCAACGTCAACAGCGTATACGTCTCGAATAGCGATTGCCGCGCGCTCCTCGGTATCCCACCGGTATCCGGCTCCGAGCCAGTACCCGGCGTATTCGGGGTCGGCAACTGGTCGCTCATTGGTGTCCATTGTGATCCTCCGTCTGTGTCTCGACTCTGCCCGCATTTGCGTATTCGACCTGCCTCATTCGGCGGCGGGTAGTCAACCCCGCTCGGACCGCCAGTTCCCTGGCGGTTTCGGCTCATTTCGTGATCCTTACTGGAACCCCGCGGGCCTCGAAAAACCCGGCCAGAAACCCGGCCTCCAGTGCCGTGAGAGTTGGCACCCGCGCCTCAACCAGCGCCGTATCCTCATATCGGACATTCTGGACTTCCCAGAGAAGCTCACGGCCTCGCCCCTGCCCCTCACGAGAGAAAGTCATACTTATGCGATTGTTGGCAATCGCGGCAAGGGCATCTCGCAAATGCGGGTTTAGGTTATACGCTCTGCTCGCCGTGACAGTGTATCTTGTCGTGATCGTGTATGTAGCCATCGTAGCCTCCTGCCGGTCTATTGCCCGACTGGCTGGGCGTGATCTCTAGGGCAGAACGTTGACTGTGCGAATCCAGGGGAAGGCCTGCTTGCTCATGCGAGCGACCTCGCGGGCCTTGGCCTTCGCGTCAGAATACCAACCAGTCCACTCGGTGACATTATAGCCGCCACTGGTGTTCTTCCAGGAGAATGCCCAGAGGCCGTAACCGTGCGGCCGCTTGCCATATCGGTTAGTGTAGAGGCTAGTATCGAACTTGATCTCAGGGAGGTGATTATGACTCATTGGATTCTCCTTTTCGTAACCTGCCTCATCAGCGGCGGGTGGTCAACCCCGCTCGGTCCCCGGAGGTTTCTCTCCGGGGATTCGGCTCTTATCCCTGCGCGATGCCCCAGGCTTCCCATCCGCGCTTGCTGACGGCGCTGTAGCCGTAGGCAATCATTGGGTCCAGAAGGTTCCACTGATCGCCTTCGGCGATGTAGGTGGCGATCATTCCATCTATGCGCTCCAGCTGCTCCCCCGTGCCGACGTAGACATGGCCAGGCTCGCAGATGATTCGCTCCGCTGTGGTCAGGGCCCGCTTCCAATTGCGACTGCTCCCGTAGAGGCTCTCCGCCATCTCGCGCACTTCCTGGTGCGCGTACCGGAGCTTCGTCTCGTCGATCCTCGGTGCCTTCATTGCTGCCTCCCTCTTGGCTTGCCTCGTCAGTGGCTAGGTTGCCGTCCTAGCCAGTCCCCGGAAAAGGGCTTCCGGGGATTCGGCTATGCGTTCTCATTGGCCTTGAAGCAATACTCGGAACCATCCATGAGCCGCGCCGTAACAGTAACGGTCCAATCATCGCGCCGATAGGTGCACATAACCTCGCGGGCCACTTGCCTAGACTCTCGGCCAGTACATTGGAAGTAGAACCGTGCGAACTCCGACTCGGGCTGATATCCCGCAAGCTCTTCCCACAGTCTGTAAATCGTGGCCTCGTTCAAGGCAGCCATGCCGTACTTCCGTGCCAAACCACGAATGGCACGAACAGCCTCGCTGATCTGCTTCTTGGCGCCCACTTCGTCTCTCCCTCTTGGCTTGCCTCATCAGTAGCTAGGTTGCCGTCCTAGCCAGACCCCAACCGGCTTCCCGCCTGGGGTTTCGGCTCTTTGGATTGCCTTGCGTTCGCGGCCCCTCTGGGCTATTCGGCCCTTTCTCCCGCCCCCCTGGTCCCTGTAGTGACTTTGGAGGTGGTGCCTCTCGGCCCCGGAGTCTAGTGTGGCGGCCCTTTGGGCTCCCGCTCTCGCTCGGCGCTCGTTTGTTAAGGTTCCGTTTCCTTATCCTGCAATCATTATAGCACAAGTAAATCAGGTTGTCAAGGGCTTTCCAATGTCATAAGGTTAATATTAGGTTAATAATTGTTTCTACGCATGGCCGGTTCCCAGGACACAAAAAAAGGCGCACCCCTACGAGCGCGCCCATTTTACGAGATCACCAATCAATCGGGCACTCGGCGTCGAAGCACCACCCGCCCATGTGCGACCTGGCCAGCCACGATGGCCGCCGCGCAAACCTTGAACAGCTCCTCAACCCACATCCGCCAACTGGTAGGCGTGATCTCGTACAGCATCAGGAGCGTGCCCAGATACGCGATAACAGCAACCCCGGCCGTCACCGCAAACGCTAGCGCCCGCTTATCGTCAGGGCGCAGCATCGCCAGCCAAGCGGCGATGATCGGCCACCGATTCTGATTCTCCAGCCTATCGATAGCGTAGAACGCCAGAACCCCAGCCCCAATCCCCATAAGCCATAGCAGCCCTTCTCGGAGCGTCATTCTACCCTCCTCGACCGATCGCATCCACAACCAGCCGCACTACCACGGCCACTAGCCCACCGGCCACCCCGCCCCCGGCAGCGATCGTCGCGACCTTGACTTTCAGGTCGCTCACCGCCCCAGTCAACTGCCGTATCTCACTAGCGTGGACCTTCGCCGACTTGGCCACGTCCGCAATGTCCACGCGCCATGGACACGAGGCACCCCGATCCGCCATGATCTGCTGGAGCTTGGCGACCGCAACGTCCATGGCGCGCTGCTGGGCGTCCTGCCGATCCAGCCCCCTCTCCACCCTAGTGAACTGGCGCCTGGTATCCTCTAACAGCCGCTCCACGTCTTCCATTTCGACTGGCATCTCAACGCCTTTTTCTCCCCCCGCTAGTTCTCCCGTATCCACCATCGCATATCCCCCTCAGCCCACTCCCCTTCTCGTGTGCGGACTAGGTGCTGGGTCGTCTTGGCATCCGCCGCTTTGCGGAACGCCTGTGCCACCCACACCGTACCTCCTACGGCCTTCCGCTTTTCGTCACTCGCTGGCAGCAGCCCCCGGCGAGCCGCCGCCTTTTCCAACGCCGCATCCGGGTTCAGCGGAACGATATACAACTGCAACTCGTCACCCAGTATCCGCTCGAGTTCCGCGTCTGTCATGGGCACCCCCGAATGCGCGCACTGCCACTGAGCCAACTGTCCGACCTCAGCACGTGGCGCTCCCCCCGAGTACCACATGCCTCCCCAATGCTCACCCAGTATCCATAGGCATACCCCCGCCACGTTGTTTCGCGTGTGCAGAATGTCCAGCCAATCCAGGAGCGCAGGTCCTGCCCACGTCGGCCAGTTCCCCGTGTTCGGATAGCCCGCCTCGGTGATCACCGTCGGCATCGGCCTCGGGAGGAACAACTGCATCCGCTCGTGCCTCAACCCGATCGCCGCGTCCCCAAAGTTCACGCGCCCATCGTGCGTGTTCTCCGGTATCCGATGGATGTACACGTGCGCGTAGAATTCGTCCGCCTCCATCAGACTGGCGTAGCAGGGTCCGGTCCGCATCGCCTCGCCAAGCTGCGCCGCCGTGAGGCTCGCCTGACACCCAGCCGGCCCGTGCAGATAATAATGCCCCACCGCGTCGCCCGGGAACCAGACGTCCCGGTTCCCGATTGTGAGCGGCCCCCAGCCGTAGAGCCAGTCGGGGTGGTTCGCCCGCAGTCGCCGCACCAAGCCTAGCCAGACCTCGTTGTAGCGCATCATGTCCGCCAGCTGGTCGCCAAAGCCCTCCCACTGTTCCGCGCTGATCGGCATGTTGGGCTCGTTGAACAGCTGCAAGTGCTTCTGCCCGGCCGGCACCCAATCGCTCCATTCGTCCAGCAGGCGATCAATCGCATTGCCAAACTCGGCAACGCTCGTGCTCACGGCAGTACCGGGCAGGTAAGGCCGCAGCACAAAATGGCAGCCTGGATTGATAGTCAGGATACAGTTGATATCCCTCCGGCCTATCGGCTGCCCATGCATCCCATAGTTGGGCAACAACGTCACGTAACCGGGCTTAACCGCCTCCATGATCTGCCAGTCGATATCCGTGATAGGCCCCTCGTTTCCGATGTGGTATCCCAACATGTTACCCATAGAGGCCCTCTCTTTCGTTCGTGGAGGCGAACTCACCATGTAGCATGACCGCTGCTTGGTCGTATGCCCTTGCCGCCTCTTCCTCAGAGTCGAACCGCCCAATGAACCGTGCCCGATAATTCAACTTGACCTGGGCATGCCACTTGCGTCTGGCGCGCTCCCAATACACGCCAATGAATTGCGAAGTCTTTCTCTCGCGCCGCTTCATGTTTCGCGCGTTCTGTTTGTGGTCACAGACTCGTAGATTAGCCCTGCGGTTGTCCAGACGATCGTGATTGATATGGTCTACCTCTTTCTCGGGGCCAATGTTCAGAATCTCCTTGTGCATGTACAGAAGGCTCTGTTTCCCATCTGTGACCGGCCCTCGGCGCACGGCATAGCCAGAGCCCTTATAACACCATGGGTATCGGGCGAGGCGCTCATAGTCATCATCATCGACTAGGCTCACTTTCCCCTGTGTAAGGAGTATTTTCTTCATGCGCCCCCCTCCAGCATGTGCCAGAACGCCCGCCGTCCCTTCAACCCGTCCGCAGTCACCAACCCCGGCTCGAACTCGGCGTGCAGGTGCGGACCTGTCGTGTTGCCAGTGGCCCCCACCTGTCCGAGCGCGTCGCCCTGTTGCAGGATATCGCCCTCGCGCACGTAAGCCCGCGCCAGGTGCGCGTAGCGCGTGCGGTAGTGCTGTCCGCCCTGCCAATCGTGGCGCAGAGTGACGTATATCCCGTAGCCGGCCGGATCGTTGCCAACGCGCTCGACGACGCCAGTGGCCATGGCGCGCGCAGCATCGCAGCCAGCAAAATCTTCGCCATTGTGAGCGGTCAACCCGAACGCGCTATAGTCCACCGTCCGCGAGCCGAACGGGTTGGTGCGCCTCGCCCCTGGACACGGATGCTGTAGCATCTACCCTCCTAGATCAACGCCTCGCCGGCCCGCCATTCCTCGTAACCCGGCTTGAGCGCGATAAGATGCGCGTTCACCACAGGGATATCGTTGGTGCGGAGCCATTCGTTGGGGAAGCCTGTGTGCAGGTATGATTGCTGGAAGCGCCCTCGAAACTGCGGCTGAATGTAGCGCGCCTGGGCCGTCCTCGTGTAGTATAGGAAGGAATTCTGGTTCCACCAGGACACGTGCGTCGGGTCCTGGAAGGCCCCTCGCCCGTCGGTACTCGGCACGTCGATGAACGCCATGCCTCCAGGTGCCAGCACGCGGAATAACTCGTTCATCGTGTGAATCGAATCGCGCAGGTGCTCGAACACGTGTGAGGCGTAGACGACGCCGACGGAAGAGTCCGCAAACGGCCAGTCCTGTTCCAGGTTGCAGACGACGTTCGCGCCTGGTCGGATGTCCACCGTCTCGTACCCGTTCCGCGGCCCAAGCGCCCCACCGAGATTCAGCATCCGCAGTCCATTATCCCGCGCCCAGCGCATGAACAGCTTTTCCACGTACTTGTGATAGCACTCGCGGTTGGACGCCTGAATCTGCTTGCTGTACTCCTTGCAGGTAGAGTCCGCCAGCACGCGATAGCCGTAGATCGGCTTGTCCATGTGCCGCATCCCCTGCTGCCCGTAGGCCAGGTACATGCGGATGTTCAGGTCGTGATCGTCCACCAGCGCCAGCACCCTGTCGTGCCCACCAATCGCATGGTAGGCTGTGGCCCGCCAGGCGCGAGGATGATTTGGGCTCCACCAGATCTGGCGCAGACCCCACGGCCCCGGTGGCCAGGCCCGTGCTTCTTTCATCGGCTGGCCCATAAAAACGCAGTCCCGATGGTGCCAGCCCCAGTACGGGCTAAAGACAATCGGCTCTAGACTCGGCCACTTGTACTCGCAGCAGTTGCCGTAGGCCATCTGCACCATGGGGTCGGCGAACGCATCTGCCACTTCTTGCAAACAGTCGGGACCCAGAACGTCGTCGTCGTCCAGCTCCAGGTAGACATCGCCAGTCGCGTGATCGCAGCAGAAGTGCTTCAGCGCCCCAATCGAAAACGACTCGCCCGCCGGGTTCTCGTATGGGTAGAGACGCACGCGAGGATCGTTGGCGATCATCTCGGATATCTGCGCCCCATTGTTGGGAGCCAGCACCCACTCCCACTCGCCGTAGGTCTGTGCCAGCAGACTATCGTAGGCATCCTGCAAGATGGGCATGCCCCTGTGAGTCGGCGTGATAACGGAAACGGTCACAGCCACTCCCTTCGGTGATAGCGCAGGAGTTGCGCCTGCGTCTCTACCAGCCGCCTCAGTACCGCCTTCTGCTGCACCGCCGTGAGCACATCCCATCGCTCCAGTGCCGCCGCATAGTCGGTCAGTGCCGCGTCGATGGCTCCAAGGATGCGCGCCTTGGCGTCGGCCGACTCGGCGTCAAGCACCTCGCCAGCAGTGAGTACAGTCGGGTCGTGTGCTGCCACAACCGCCGCAATCGCGCCGGCGTCACTATCGTCTGGGACGGAGAGTCGGACACCGAGCTCGTTGCCCTCTAGGCGCAATAGGCAATGGCGCGTTGGTGCATCCCCGACCAGCCACTCGGGATAGGCGGCAAGAAGTTCGTCCATTAGCAAGCCCAGTTTGTACGTGCCTGCGTAGGTCAGTTGCACCGCAATTCCTCCTACCCGATACGCTGCATCATAAACCATGGGGTGAAGGCGCTGGCGTACTTGACTGCCAGGGCACCACCACTGTTCTGATAGGTACCGAGCTCTACGTACTGATTTACCGCTAGGTCGTAAATAGTCGTTATGCGGAGTCCCGCATAATAATAAGTAAAGGGCTGAGGCTCGCGGTCAAAGGCAATAATCGTTGTGTTGTCTAGCAGTAGCCACATGTAGCGTACCCCGGTACTGCTGGCCGCATATTCTACGTATGCGGTAATTAGGTACTTGCCCGCGGTTTTACACGTTAGGCGGCTAGTATTTGCGCCAGTGTCGTGTATCGTATCAGTGTCATAGTTCTCGGAGTTGAAAGTTAGTTTTGTCTCTGTGTCTTTGGCAATGCTGATGTCTGCATTGTTATAGACTCGCGCGCCCTCAGTATATCCTCCGGTTCCGCCTTGGTCGCCCTGATCTCCTTGATCGCCCTGGTTGCCTTGGTTGCCTTGGGCTCCAGCCGCTCCCTGATCGCCCTGATCACCTTGCGCCCCGACAGCGCCTTGATCCCCTTGCGGACCGGGATCCCCCTGGTCGCCCTGTGGCCCTGGAATCAAGTCCTCGTACCCGTGCTTTGCAGGAATATCTCGCCAGACAAGTAGCCGCCCATCGGCCTTGGCTGCGTTCTCGACGTCCGTATGATCCGTCTCGGAATCTAGCGTATGCCCTCTCGCATGATGCTGATCCGGCAGCACCCCTGTCAGATCGCCGTGCGCCAGCGTAGTCCCCGGAGCCACGGTCCCAAGCCAGGTCCCGATATGTGCCACCATCTTGAACGGGGCCACCCAGTCAGGCTTGACCACGGCATCCATGTAGCTGTCAAAGGCATAGTAGAGCACATTCTCAGCATCGCCGTGGAACACGTCCCAGGCGCAGGTCCCTGCACTTATCTCTACCGTTAGCCAGTACTCCCCGGCGTCCAGGCAGAGGACCCCGGCATCCGGCACGAAGCTCACTTCCGTGCCCGGCGCCGCCACGACCTGAGCCGCCACCACGGTCCTCTGTACCACGGCGCTCGGCCCGGAAGAGATGTACATCGCATAGGTGCCAGCCACGGAAATATCCCAGAGTATCTCGGTGATCTTGAGCGGCGCCCAGAGATAGGTGTGCCCCGCCATGCGCGTCCAACCGGCGCCGCCGTTGTCCTCCGCGCCGTCCTTGTCCACGCCAGCCGTTGTCGTCGCGGGAGCCCAGTCCAGGCCCGCCCCTCCGCCCGTACCCGCCCCGCCAGTGCGCGCAAAGTACGGCGACAGGAGTCCCACCAGGTCGTAGACTTGCTTGTTTATCGGCATCAGGGAGCGATCCTTCCCGTCATCGTCAACTGTGCCAGCCGCGCCTTCACCGTATCGTACGGGTTGCCCCGAAGGCTCACACTGCGCGGCATGTTGTAGACTATCTCTTCTATGAACATCGTGCGCATGTCCTGCTCCAGGCTGGCATAGTCGGGCGGCGGTAGGCCGGTCAGAAAATCGCTGAAAAGCAGCCATTTTCCTGGCTTCACGTCCCACGGCTCCACCACGTCGCCCGTTACCGTCGTGACCTGCATATCTGCATCGTACACAGATTGTAGGTACTCTACAGTCTCTGGAGCTGCCTCATACGTTACCCGCCGGTCGTTGCCGACCATCAGCAGCCAGCGCCCGTTTGTCGGCCCGCCCATCTCAATGATATCCTGCAGCACATCCCAGCCGGTGCGTCCCTCGCCTTCGTATTCAGCGATGGGAACACCACAGGCGTCCAAGTCCGCGTTCGTGCTGGCAAAGAGGCCGTTCGGGTCCGCATCCAACACGCTGGCCAACTTCGTCTCCGTTGCCACAGTGCCGCTACCAGCCACGTCCTCGTAGGTGTAGGCGGCCAGGAGGTGCACGTAGCCGAGGCAATAGAGCGTTACGCTTGGCCCGCCCCCGCCAAGGTTGCCAGCATTCCACGCCTTACCAGTCCGCGGCCAGGCGTTCTCGGCCAGGTAGGTATCCCGCACCTGATCGGCCTCCAATGGTGCTGGCGCGGTATTATCCAGTTCACCGCCCGAGATGATCTGCTCGAAAATCCCGAAAGCCAGTTGGCTGGCGGCATTCTCTACAATCGTCGTGATCTCTTGGCCACCCAATGTCGGCGGCGTGGTACTCGTATCCTTGGCGCGATAGACGACGGCCACCCGATTGGCCACGTCCAGGAGGGGACCGCGCGTCACGCTGAGCGCCCCAGCGCTGCCGTCAATGCGGTTGACCCAGCCCTCCCACACCTTCTGCATCGCGTCGCCGTAGATTTCGATATGCCTGCCCAAACCGTCGGCAATCCACTCCTCGAAACCTTCCCGGCCCAGGTCCAATGTGAGCGTCGCCTCCCAATATCCGCCGATGGCCCGCGTAGAGAACGTACACGAGGTGATCTCCGCCGTGAGACTGCCGAGCATCGTTCCGCGCGGATCCCATATCACTGCCATACTATATCCTCATGGCGCTATGGTGATCCGCGGCTTGAAGACGCTCATACTGATGCCGTGCTGGCCCGAGTGCGGGCGGAAAGGCGGAACGGGCGGTACCGTAGGAACAGGAGGCACGGGCGGACCCTCTGGCACCACCCAGAGCCCGCGCTGCGTAACCCCGCCGCACGTTACCGGAATCGCATCGGTATAGGGCGGCGTATTCCAGTTCGAGCCGGACTTGTTCGTTAGAGTTACGGCATCTGGAGACGCGTATACTATCGCCCGAGCCCCGATCGCATAAGGGCTGACGCATCCTTGTACCCAGTAGTCGTACTCGCAGCCGTCCGCGATTTCGTACATGTACTGGACAGATACGATTGTATCGCTACTGGCGGAAACACCGGCGTCCACGGACTCGATAATGTGTACGGTGATTTGACGCGCTGCTATCAATAGGTGATTGGCGTCAACCGGGTCAGGCCATATGCCTCCCGCAGTAACCTGAGGACCGTTCACCTGTGTGGCCATCATTTGAGAAATCACGCCGCCCGTGTTTCCGCGCAACAGATCGTATGCCGCGCCAACGGCGAACCACGATCCGTACCAGGTATCCCCGGCCGCATGGTGAATCCGAGTGCACTTTGGAGCGCTCGTCATGCCGAGCATGTTGACAACGCTCCACGTCGCCCCATGATCTGTGGAGTACCATTCGCGCGCAGAAACAGCGCCATATTGCTTCGAGTAGACCACCAAACCGTTGTAGGCATCGATGTTGCTGTAGTAGTAGGAGTTCTCGTAAGCGCCCTGTGTTACCGCCGTCCAGGTAGTCCCGTTATCGACCGACCGCATAACCCCCTTGTCCGCAGAACCGCTCGCGGCAGCATTATTGAGCAGGGCGTACACGTAACCGGTCACGTCATCAACGATCACCGAAGTCAGCGTTTCGCCGTGAGTGAATCCGGCAATGGCCCTCGCGTCGGCACTCGTCAACACGCTAGACCAGTTCCCGCCAGTCCGTCGCCAGACCGTCTTCGTCGTGTTGTCAATGCAGAACATGCGGCTATCGGGCACGGTCTCATGCCGGTCCAGGCAAAAAGAACGGATGTCCGTATTGCTCAGACCATCATTCACCGCCACCCAGGTCGGTTGCGCCGCCGCAGGGTCGAGCGAGTCCATTGTGTAGTACACGCCCAATGCCGTTGTCGCCGCCCATGTTCGCAGTGGCCAGGCCATCCTACCTACCACCTCTCATGCCCATATACCGCGCCTGCCGCCGCACCTGCACCCGCAACGGGATTTCCCAACGACCTAGATCGACCACCGCGCCGTTCGCCACGCTGACCTGCATACTGAAGAACCATAGCCGTTGGTCCAATCCAACCTCCAGCACGCACGGGCTGGGCGACACGTTCTGCCACACGCCCCGCACGCTGGAGTCCACAGTATTCAGCAGCAGCGCCCGTAGATCGTTGCGCGGACTCCCAACGCTATCCGTCAACAGCCACATATTGTCCTTCAGCGTGCCGGTGTTCACGCCAGCCGGAGGACTTTGGTTGGAAAAGTCGCCCGCCCACTCGTCAGACGGCAACAAGATCAAGTCGTAGAAATAGATATCCGCCGCGCCCGCGACCTCATACGTTTGGATAGAGATGGTCAGGGCGTCCAACCCGGCCGTGCCACCAAGCACGTCCGTCGTCGGGATCTTGACCTTGCCGAAGTCGATCACGCCCCAATTCGCCCCGGCATAGGAGGCACCATAAACCCCTATCGTGCTCGTTACCGCGCCAGAGCCAGACTGCACCAGCAATCGGAAACTCACTCCGGCGGCATTGAGCGGAATGATGCGAACGAACGCACGGAACACGCCAAGGTACTGCGCGGCCAAAGCCGCATCGAGCGCGAACGATACCCGCGTCTCATAGTCCAGGTCGATAGCACCCTGCCAACGCACCGCCTCATGCACCGGGCTGTCCAGCATTGCAACGAAGGCGCTATCGTCCTCAGCCCCTACCGTGCAACCGGTCGGGTTATTGGTCTGCGCGCAATTCAGATACGCGCTAAAGTCCTCGCCGCGAATCGTGCTCCGCAATCCGATGAGCATACGGTTCACATACGTCCCGGTGATCGCCCCAGCCGTCTCATATACCAACTCACGCGCGTATACCTGGGCGAGCGCCGCCATGTCACCAGTAGCCTGGTCGTCCGTGATCTCCACGTAGGCCTTGCGCGCAGAATACACGTCCCTATGCTGCTGATAAGGCACTTGCACCTGTGGTTCGTCTGTCGTGACCACCAACCGGATCCAGAAGCCAGTCACCAGATTTACCGCGACTTCCTGCATGTAGGCGAGAACGATGTTCGCCTCCCAATGCACGCCGTTCACGCCCAACTCCGTGAGTGTGACCGTGTGGTCCTTGTGGTCCAATCGGTTAGCCGCGTCGAAAGCGACCCATGCCGCCGCCGCATTGTCATAGTATTGCCACTGAGCGCTCGTGGTGCCAGTCATGGCCCACTCTTGGCTCAGGTCAAAGATCACACTGCAAAAGGGATTGCTGGTTGCACCAGCAATACCCAAGTAGAGCATGTCCCCATCCTCGGCGGGATCCGGCAGCAGGTTGTATGGCGGCGCGACACCCAGCTGGTTCGTGTAGGTGCCGTCCAGGGCATCGTAGACCCAGATATGCGTCAGGTTATCAATAGCGTTGAAATTGGCGACGTACACCTCGTCCGCCGTAGTCGGCGCCCGCTGATACGCCTGCGCCCCTATCTCGTACTCGTTCCCCACCTCCACGGCCACGCCGGTGCCAGGCGCGCTCTCCAGCCACGGCCCGTGCTCCACGGCGATGGTCAGGTCGCTCATCGCCCGCATCCCGAACGCCGTGGCGAACGGCTGATTGGTCGGGTCCCCCAGCTCCGTCCACCGGTACGAGTGAATGAGCGCGTACCTGGTGTTGGTCTCCTCCGCCCCGCGCGCCACGATGTAGACCGGCAACGGCTGCCAGGCGGTTGTCCAGTAGGCTACCGCGCGCATCAGCAGGCGGTCGAGGTTCTGCGCCTGCTCGATCACGCCATCCATGTTCCGGTCGGTAAGGTGCACGTCCCAGGTGTCAATGATGTTGTCGTGCCGCACCATGGCCAGCCGGCGACCGTCCGCCATGGGGTTGTCTTTCCACACGCCATCGCCCTTGAACGCGGCCTGTACCGGTCGCCAGCGCGAGACGACGAAACCGACCTCGCCGCTCAGCAGATCGACGCTGTTCGTGCCGTCTGTGATTCTCAGGATGGCTCGGCTCATGCTATGCCCTCCAGGACGGCCTTATGCACGCCGGCCTTGAACGTGATCCAGTCCATGTCGTTCGCTATCCGCACGTCCCCGAAGGTCAGGTTTACCATTTTGCTTGGCTGGGCCTGCATACTGGCGTAGTCTGCCAATGAGCGGTCCGGATGCGCATAGTCCTGGCGCAGCATCCGCGCCGTCTCCGAGGCGGTGAACACGGTACTCCCCTTGGGCAATACTACCAGCTCCGGCCCGCGCTCGCCCACGAGAGCTAGGCCGCCAATAAAGTCTTTCGTGCCTGTCGCAATGCGACTCCCGCCAGTGCGAGGAGCCGTTTCTTCCTTCTCCTCTTCGGACACGGGAGGCTTTTTTGTCCTACCCAACCACTCCCTCAAGCCCTCCAGTGCGGGCACTTGGATATTCAGGCCGGTGAACTCGTTGTATACTTCAAGCACCTTCAACAACATCCCAATCAGGTCGCTTGCCCAGGTCATTATGGCGCCCAAGGGATCGAACAGCATCTCGATACCGCGCCGCACGACTTCCCGGAACGCGGGACTGACAATCCCCTCCAGCGATGCCTTCAGGCCGTCCACCCTGCCGATCAGGGCCTCTACCATCTTAATCGGCCCCTTTTCCGCATTAAACGCGGCTGCCAGTCGGTCGTAGGCCCACCGCGCGACATCGGCCATCTGAGCCGCTGCAATCAGCTTCTTGTTCAACTGCTCGATCTGGATATCCGCGAGGAACGCGATCACCTTCCCAACATCGGCCAGATTTGGGAGCACCCCAAGTGTAAGCGCCTTGGCTAGGGTATCCCACTTCTCTCGCAAGTCATCGAGCTTTTTGCCCAAGGCGTCCGTGCTGGCGCCTGCCTTCATCATCTGGTATTGCCAGGTCAGGCGCATGAGTTCTATCTGCGCCTTGAGATGATCGAGCGGCCCGCCGAATCCGGTGATCCGCTGAACGGTCTTCCACAGCTCAAACTCGATAGTGCGGGAGCGCTCATTGATTTCGCCGCTAAGTCCCGCGAACATGACGCCAAAGTCCACCTTCGGCAACACGGGTTCAGGTATCTCTATCTTGGCTTCCGCAGCCTCCTTTAATATCTTAGCCACGCTTTCGATGGGCGGAATGAGCGCCCGCGCCATTTCCAGCATCTCGTCCAGGGCCGCGCGCCGCACCTGCACGCTCTCCTCTAGCGCGTCCAGTCCATCCCTCTCCGTCTCGACGTTCGCCTCGGCAACCGCTTCCTGCTGCTTGGCGAGCGTCACCTGCTTCTCGGCCGCCCGTATCGCCGCCAGTTGACCGGCCAACTTCTCGGTTGGGGCCCCCATCCTCAGTAACCGGTTGTACTCGCGGACCGCATCGCCCAACTCTTCCTGAGTCTGCGTCCGCCGCTTGCGCGCGTCGTCCAAAGCCTTCTCGGCGCGCTCAACCGCCTCGGTCGCTTGCGCCAACTCCAGCTCGGCCCGCACCAGCGCTACCACATCCTCCGCATATTCACCGGTCGTCTCTCGAAGCGCCGCCAGCGTCTCCTCAGTGACCTTGCCGGTCCCCTGCAGATCGGCGATGATCCGCTTACTGATAGACACGTAGGTCGGGCCGACCTCGCCCTTCTCCATCCTGCCCTGAGCGGCGAACAGGTCGAGCACTTCTTGGAGAGGCTTCTGAATCTTATTCAGCGCGCCAAAGTCCGCGTCGGTCATGCCGCGGATGAACTCGCCCATCGCCGCCGTGCCCCAGTCGTAGATATCGGGGGCAAATCGCGGAGGTGAACCGGGGGCCAGCCAGTAGGCCATTAGCTTGGCAAGCGAGGTAAACACCGGAACGAGGACGATGCGCATGGCGGAGACCATGCCCATCGCCAGGGCGGAAACGATATTCGCGCCCCACTGCGCCGCCGCCATGGCCACCTTGCCCAGAAAAACCATGAGCCCAGAGAAGCCCTTGCCGAGTGGCCCGATAAGGCCCTCCGTCACGCTGATACCAAAGTTTCCGATTGTTACCACAATGGCCTTGAGCCAGGCACCCAGCTCCACGAGTCCCGCGCGCCACTCGCCGCCAACGTCGATGGCCTCGCGGATTCGCAGGACTATCTGCCGAAGCGCCGTGGCCCCCGCCTGCACCGCCGGCAGGAATACGGAGCCGATGTCCCGCCGCAAGTTGGCGAATTCGGCGCCCAGCGCGGCCACCGCGCCGGAGGCCAGTTCGGTCGGGCTGGCCAAGGCCGCCGTGTTTACCCGCAGCTGGGCCATCACCTGGGCCATGACCGCCGCCTGCTTCTCGGTCTGAGTCAGGCTGTCCGCGACCTTCCCGTTGGCGGCGGCCCAATCCTGGTACGCAAGTTCCAAGTCGACCATCACCATGAGGTTGTCGAGAATCGGCTTGCTCAGCCTGCCCACGCCGGTGATCAGAGAGTTGTAGAGATAGTCCATGCTCTCGCCGGTCGCCGCGCTCACTTTCCCTAGATACCCGATCGCTTCTGGCAGGTTCACGGCAAAGTCAAGGCTTACCAGCTGCGCCGCCTTATTGAATCGCTGCATCAGGGCCAGTTCATCAATCATGCCGCCACTGGCCACTCGGAACGCCGCCAGCATCTCTTGGCCACTGCTGCCAGCCGACGCCGCCATAGCGTAAAATGCCTTCTGCACACCCTCCATCGGCAGCGCCTCGGCGATCATCTCCTTCACTTCGACGACGGTTTTGCCCAGCGCGAAGAGCCCGGTACCGGCGGCCAGTAGCGGACCCGCTATCGATATCAGCGAAGCGCCGACGCCGCCGAGCACAGGAATGAGGGAGCCCAGCGCACCGCCGAGCCCCCCCCTACCTGTTATAGCGGCGCTGGCCTTTCCGCTCGCCTGCGCCGCCTTCTCGGTTTTGGATACAGCCGCCTCAATGCTCTTATTGTAGGATGAGAGGTTCTTGTTGAAGTCGGCCAGCCCGAGATAGGCCTCCATCCCAATCCGCTCTACCCCGCCAGTTGGCCTATCCATCAGCCCTCCACTTGGCCAAAGTTCACGTCAGCCTTCTTGGCCTTGTTCTGCGCCTGTATCTCTATCGCCTGCATCATCATCTCGGTCTCGTGCAGTGCGACGATGATGGCCTTATCCTCCGCGTCGAGCGCCCAAAACTCACTCATCGAGTGCAGACCCCAACTACGCGCTGCTTGCACCTCCAGGATCCACCTGTCCGTCGTCCACGACCCGCTCGCTATCGACACCTGGTCCAGGGGCTTCCCCTTGTACCGTACCCGGAAACAAGGACCTCACCGTGGCCACCCGTGCCCAATCGACGCCCTCGAAACTGAGTCCCCGGATCGCCATTAAGAGCGCCTCGAAATCCTCTGCATCCGGCATGTACTCAGCCATGATCCATGCCTGATAGCGTCCCGCCGGTGTCTTGGGATCCTCTATGCCCATCATAGTGCGCCGCCGCCAATAGTCTTCCCCCTTGGGCATGGTGGGAAAATCCACGAGTCCGCCGATGAGCATGGCCGCCGCTAGAGCATTCGCATTCTCATGCTCTAGCCGTCGCAGCGCCGCCTCATGCTCGCGCCAAAGGCGGCGGTTCTCCGCCGTCTCCTGGGGGTTGTCCTCCACAACCAGCGTGGTCGGATTGTGCTCGTGCCAGATGATGTCCCCACCAATGGCCTCCACACTATACCGCGGCGGGTCAATGGGCAGGCCTTCCATGCGCAGGCGCTCTTCTACCTGTACGGTGACCTCGCGCATCACCAGCGGGCTCACGCCCTGAATGGCGATTTCCGTTCCATTCTTGGTCGTAAACGTCCCGGTCTTCATTGCTCTAGCCCCCCTGTATTTAGCATAAGGCCAGTCATAGCGCCGGGGGGCACCCACACGCCACAACTGGCCCTACGCCCAAAGTTAATTGCCCCCGCTGCTATCAATCCGCCGCCTAGAAGTTTCCGCTGAACACGTGGACACTCGCCACCGCATCGATAATGTCACCAACCGCGTAGACCTTGTTCCGGTCGCAGAGCCAGAGGGCGTTGTAGCCAGGCGCCGCCGCCTCATCGAACGAGGCATTGGGCAGGTAGACCTCCCAGTTGCGCCCACCGTTCACCGTTCGTAGGATCGCGCCCCACTCGTCACCGCTTCCGTCCGTCCAGTTCACCGCAACCGCGCCAAAGTAGGCATTCTCAAACTGGATGTCGTTCACGACGTTGACACTGGCCGCGCCCGGCACGGTAAAGACTCGCTGAGTCCAGGTCGCGCCGCCGTCCTGGGTGAACCAGAGCGTACCGTCCGCATAGCCGATCCACCAGTCCATATCGTCAATGACGCAACAGGACAGGATCGTTACGGCAGCCTGAGCGGCAGGGCCCGTAACGGCCGACCAGTGTTCCCCACCGTCTACCGAGGAATACATCACATTGGTCGCGCCACCCAGCAGGCCATATCGCTCGTCCCGGAAGTGAATGCACCAGAGCGCCGCGACGTTCGCGCTCGCCTGCTGCGTGTAGCTCTCACCGCCATCATCGGAGAAGAAGATATCGCCGCCATCGGTCACGCACCAGATGTGCGTGCTGTCCAGCGCCCAAAGCGCCGCGCCACCCTGCAAATACTCTATCACCGTTCCCGGCAGGTCCACTACGGTCCAGTTGGCACCGTGATCGTCCGAGTAGGCGATCTGTGGCAAAGTAGCGGCCACCGTGCTCGTACGCCCAACCAGGTAACGGTTCACCCCAGTATCGATCGGGAACCCAGCCACCGCTCCAGAGTTGGACGGGTTGGCAAAGGGCACCGCCGCGCACAAGGTCCAAGTCGCCCCGCCGTCCAGGGTGTAGTAGACACCGGCATCCGCCGCCGCCTCGACCTCACAACCGATAATCCCCTCGGTGCATTCCTCCGCCTGAATACCGCCAGCGGCCCGGCATGACTGCCGGTTCACGAAGGCGATGTCCAGCGCATCTCCGGGCTCAGGAGCCACAAGCGCCAGAAGTTGCTCGCTGCGAATGAGCTTGAAGTATTTCCAGATCTCGTCCGCCGTGTAGGTGAACGTCTGCTCCGCTGCCGGGTCGCTCTCCCTGGTCATCATGCCGGTCCGGGACTCCTGCCCGATCCTGGCCAGCGACAACTCGCCGCGCGTGTAGGTCGAGAACGCGGTGCCACGCCCGTCCACCCACAGGTTCAGGTAGATCGGCGTCTCGCAACCGACATCCGCGATCTTTTCCAGCCAGTCGGCCGTCCGCTCCAGGTAGGTCGTCAGGCTGCCGCCCGCACGGCCTGGCGCTTCCGCCGCCTTGTAAACCGGCCGGTACTTGCCTGGCCGCCGCGGGTCCGGGCAGTACCGCTGTGTCACCGTCTCGTGGGGCTGGGTCACGTCGCCCATTTCGTGACACGCCAGCGGGTACATCTCGGTATTCGGCCCGCCCGGCTGCACCCAAACCAGTCCCTTCAGTCCGCCCAACACATCACCTTGACTAGTCATCTAGACCTCCTAGCCGCGCTCAGCATAGCCGCCGCGTCCTGATATACCGCCAGTGCGAATACCCTCTGCACCTTCGCCCAGTTCCGCTCCAAGTCCTCTACCGTCCAGTATCCTCGTGCCCTCAATGCCGCCGCTATCTGCTCGGGCGTCACCGTGATGGCGATCAGCCGCTCATAGTCCAGGCCGTAGGCGATCCCCTTCGCGGCCTCTTCGTCGTCGATCTCGCCGTCCTGGACGACGTCCTTGGGCAGGATCGCCCGGTGAATCCGCTCATCCTGCGTCCACTCCACCAGGAGCGATGGGCCCCTGTCCTCCAATATCGTCACCCTCATCGGCTTACTCCATGCCCGCTGGCCTTGGCCGCCGCCTTCATGCTCTTGTGCATCTCTGCCAAAAACTTTGGCCGCCACTTGGTCTCGATCATCTTGGTAAAATTGCGCGGCTTAGTGCCCGGATGGTGGACGTAAGGCCGCATAATCAGTGGCCCACCCACGCTCCCCGGCCCGCTGCTCAGGACGTTCGGCGTCGTCTTCGGACTGGAACCAGGATGGAATGCCAGCGCCCTCTTGTTGCTCTTGCCGGTATAGATGCCCGCGAAGATCAGGTGCGGCTTGGTGCCCCTGTCCACGTACCCGTAGATAGGATCGTGAGTCGTCACCTCCAGCCATACGGCGTCCTCGCGCATCCGCACCCGCGTATGCCGCTCGAATACTACTTTGTGCTCCCACGTCGCCGTAGTCGCCTGGAAGTCTCTCAGGAGGCGCGGCCCCATGCGCTCCAGGCCGTTGCGCAGTTGCTTCCGCATGGCCGCGTCGTCCAGCCTCTTAGGTTTGATGACCTTGAACAGGATCGCCATGCTACCCGGCCTTTCGAAAGTAACCGCCCAGCACTATCGGCCCCGCGTCTCGCGCATCCACGTACCCTACCCGACGCGCATCCCCAAACAGATACCGTTGGCAGGTCGCCGGCCCTCTCACTCGGATGCTCCGTAGGCCGCCCACGTACTCGAGCAGGACTAGGCCCTTTTCGCCCAACCGAATCACCGGAGCCTCCTGAGCGGCGCGCCCGCGCCGCACCCAGCAGCCTCAAGCCATCTAGGGTGTCCTCCGAATCCGGTTGAAGGCGATCTGCGCCGCGCCCCACTCTGTCACCGCTTGCTCCGCCCATCCAATCGCCGGGAACTCTGCCCCGGTGTATCCCGACACCACTTCTGTCTTGCCGCTCCGCAGGTTGCTCAACTCCGTCTGAATCCACTGCATGTAGCTCTCGCGCTGCGCCGGGTCCAATCGGGCGCCCTTGCAGGGCGCGTTATGGACCACAACCGCGATCAGCATCACCAGGTTCTTCAGGTAGTCCAAGCCGTAGGAACTGTATGTCTCACTGCCTGCCCCTGCCGCGGTCAAGGCCATGGCCACCGTGCCGATGGCTTTCTTCAGGCTCAGCTCGACTACCCGATACTCGGCCCAATCCATCGGCGCAAGGTTGTACTCGTCGCCGGTGGTCCAGGTGGCCGTGCTAGTCTGCAAGACCGACTGGCTGGTGACCGTCGTCACGCGCCCTTCGACGCCCGTGGTCAGGTTGCGGATTATCGCCCCGGGAAGAATGTTCCGCTCCACGAACAACCCATCCGCGTCGGTCACGAACACACTGGGACCGCCGCCGCTATCGTCGATGCCGGCGATGATCATGTCGATGCCCCAGTAGACCACAAAGTCGAAGGGGCTGATCGCGTCGAGTTGGCTCAAACCCATCGTTACGCCTTCCGCCGGATCTTGTTCACAGACGCCTGCCCAATGCCCGGTATCGCCAGCAACTCGGCGTCCTTGAGCGCCCGCACGTCACGAGGATCCGCGTAGCCGGCCTCATACAACGCCTGCGCCTGCGGCTCGGCCAAGCTCAACTTGTTCGCCAGCATCGCGACGAATCGATCTGTCAGTCTATCACGCATCTAGTCCTCCTAGGTCGGGTTAGTGGTCGTTGGGCCATTCATACAAAAGTTCTGTACCCAAGCGTCCGTCGGGCTACCAGAGCAGAGATCGTTATAGTCCCCGACTCCGACGGGCAGGGCGCAACTGAGCCAGTTCTCGTAGACGATATTCCGTACACCGTCTGGCTCCACGCCGTCAGTCGTGATGATCCCCTCGTCGGTAGCCGCTGCCCCAGCCTGTGCAGCAGAGTTGTACACGCTGTTATGATGGATTCGACTATCATCGATTCCAGCCGCGTAGATGGCCCCTACCGTACAATTGCGAAACTCGTTGTTGTAGATGTCGCAGTAGGCCGCCCCTAGACCCTCGGGGTCCACGTACACCCCATAGCCGCAACCATCGAACTTGCAGCCCTCGATTATGGTCTGCCAACTGAACTCCAGCTGCACGCCGGTCACTATGGCACTGTCAAAGTAACAGTTGCGGATCACAGCATTATCGCCATACCGTCCTGCGCTATACTCCGCCAAAATGCCATTCGCGCCAGTGTCCTGTGGCTCGCCAACGAACGCGAACCCATCCACCGTCACGTCGCAAGCCCGGATTTCGATGCACCAACCCAAGTCCGCAGCCGGCGTCCACAAGACGCCCACCGGACTGGAGGGGCACACGCCGATGATGCTCACGCCGGGCACCGTCACGATCACGCTCTCGGCGATCACCGTAGCGTAATCATTCGGGCCAGCATACTGCCAACTTCCGTTAGCCATCACCAGGATCACGTCACCCCGGTATGCCTGGCACTTGGTCAGCGCCGCCGCCACCGTCGTCAGCGGATCCTCCGGATCGGTACCATCCCGCAAGTCGCTAACACCAGGATAGTTGGGGTCCACATAGAACACGGTTCCCGTAGTATGCGTGCGGAGCCCACGTTCGGTATCGGTCCCTGGCACCCCCATCTGTCCGGGGTACCAGGGCTTTGCCCTCGTAAGAGGCAATCCTATGTTCACAGATCACCTCCTCTATGCCGGTGGCAGAATGGTGAACCCGTTATCGCCAACTTCCGCTTCGGCGGTGTCCTCAGCCAAGTTGCCGATCCACGTGCCAGCCCCGGCTGCCCCGTCCCAGTACCCACCGATATTGGAGTAGTCGCCAGGGAACACGTTCCCGTAGACGATATTGCGCCCGAGGGTGCCGCCACGCAAGTCCAACTTGAGCGCCGCCGCAATCAGCCCCGCGACGGCGAAAACATTCCCAGCGAACACGCTCACATTGAACCCGCGCACCGCGCCTAGGCCGCCGATGTGATTGTCGTTCTCCCAGAACAGGTTGTTCAGGATCTCACACTCGTACGGGCTGGCGTTCGGCGTACTCGTCACGATAATGGCGAAAGCATCGTTCCCGGCCTGATGCAGCTCAAGGAACTGGCAGTTCCGGACCGTCAAGCGATGCGGCGCCCCCTGCAACTCGATACCGTATTTACCAGACCAGAACCCGTCGAAGATGCAGTCCTCGATCACGTTCTTGTAGGCCAGGCCGCCCAGTACGGTGTCCTGCAGAAGGATTGCCGCAGAACTCGCCGGCACGGTGAACGTAAATCCGCTCACCGTCCAGCCGATCTGTCGGATAGTCAAGCACGGGGTCGTCGCCAGCGCGCTCGTCCAGGTCGGCTGATGCCGCGTATCCCCAGCGCCCACAATGGCTACGTGCGCCGGAGCGGTGATAGGCACCAGCACGCTCTCGGCGATCGTCGCCTGATTAGCCACCACGATCACGCTGCCCTCGGTCAGAAACGGGCTGGCCACCGCGGCCGCTATCGTGCTCAGTGGGTTCTCGGGGTCCGTGCCGTCTGCCGTTGCCGTGGCGTTCGGGTGCTCATCGTCCACGTATAGCACGATGCCCGTGGGGGCCGTGCGCAGACCGCGCGGCACGTCCGAGCCGGGCACGCCCATCTGTCCAGGAAACCAGGGCGCCGCCCTCAAGAGCGGAAGTCCGATTCCGTACATTGTCCCCTCCCAGCGCGTTCACACACGCCGTCTTTGATCATACCGCCTATTCGTCCGTGGGTCGCCAGATCGGCGGCGCGTAGTTCGGCTTCAGCGGGTCCGTACTCTGCAGCTTCGGGAACCCGCCCTGCAACTCCGCCACCCGCTGCCTGGTGACGATCGACTCCAGCCGCCCAGTCGGGTCCGTCTGAATGTACGGCGTGGGATCGGCCAGTTCGTAACTGTCCCCAACCGCCACCAGCCCCAGCAGGGCAGCGTGCTCCGGACCACCGTGCTCGATGATTCGGTACGGCGGCTTCTTTTCTCTTGCCATCTCTCGCTCCCTCGTTTCTTGTGTCCCCCGCTGGGCTCCTGCACATTGCAGGAGCCCAGGTCATCCGGCCATGTCCGGCTTTCTCACGTTACGGCGCCGTGCCGCTGGAGTAGAAGCATCCGTTCGCGTCAAACATGTTGCCCTCGTTCGTGACGCCCACGGTCGTGTCGATGTACGTGCCCCACTCGTCGTGGACTTTGATCACGACGTTGCCGGTGGCAAAGTCGCCCATGATCGGGGCCACGTCCGCGCCTGCACCCAGCATGGTCGCCACGCTCTCCATGTCGCTCTTCTTGCGAAGGATCATGGGAGCGGGCACGCCCTGCCGCCTGGCCAGCACGAACGGGACGATCCCGCTAGTCTGCCAGTCGGTGAACGCGTACCATGGCAAGTTCGGAGCCGCGCCAGCGATGTACGGGTCCTCGATGGGGGTGAAATCGCCCGCCACGACGTTGACCGCGTTGGTCGCCAGCTCGGGCACCAACTGAGACTGCCGGATCGTGCGCACCTGATCGACCAGCCCCGGATGGTACACCAGGTAGGTCATGGTGGCCGAGATCGGTTCTCCGTCAGCATCGACCCGCTGGTTGAAGGCCATCCGCGCCGTCGAAATGCGCGCGGAGGTCAGTCGCCCAGTGGTCGAGTACAGCGCCCCGAGCAGCACCAACCTGGCGATGGTCGTCGCGTTGGTATACATCCGGCTCACATACTTCTCAAGTGTCCGCCGCGCCGCCTGGCCCATGTTGCGCGCCTGATCGGTCAAGAGACCGATATCATCATTGACCAGGGTCTCCATCGCGAACTCGAACTGCTTCTCCCACTTGTAGACCCTGTACTGACGTTTCACAACATCATCCACGGAACCCGCTCGCGCCTCCCCCTTCTCGCCCACGTACTCCAGATCATCCAGGCTACCTCGCTGCTGGTAGCGCGTGACCTGCATGAAGTTGGGCAGAGTGTCGGGCTTCACCAGCGGTTCGAACGCGAACCGCTTGGCGTTGTACGGACCCCACATCTCGCGCTGGACGAACTCCTGGATGGCGTAGGTAAAGTCCGCCGAGACCATGACCTCGCCCAGTCGCTCGGGCATGATCTGCGGGTCGAGTCCGTTCAACCCACGATCCAGGTACGTGAACATTTCCCTTGACTCAGCGATCCGGCTCTCCAGCCCCTGCCTCTGCAGCTGGAGTGCGCGCAGCTCGCTCAGCATCCCAACGATTCGTCGCATTGTTTGTCCTCCTCTGCCTGGCCGCGCCCGCCGCGCGACCTATTTCAGCAAAACGCACACTTCAGCTTCGACCAACTCGTTCGCCCAAGTCAGTGGCCAGATGGCCGCCACATTCGGCCCACCAACACCCGCGTCCAGATACTCGTCCTGATCGTACCAGAGCCAGCCCGCCAACGGGTTTACGAGACCATCGTTGTTGAGCGCACTCAGGCTCAACGTCACGCCAGAAGCCAGTGGGTCGCTGTCATCCACGTACACCGGCTGACCGATGATCGGCGCAATCTCGAACGTGGCCGCTGCCCTCTGGTCGTAGGTCAATACGTTTGCCACGTAGGCTTTGACGATCATCCCGCGCGCGATATTCATCTGCACCAGGCCAGTAGTCCGATAGTGCACCACCACGCCGGTCAGTTGGCCCACCTGCCGCCCGTCCGCGGCGGTCTGCCCGCCAATCGCCAACACAGGATGCAGCCCATCGGCCAGGATATCCTTGTCGCCGGCACCGTCCGACTCGCTATTCAGCCCCTCCGGCCAGAGATCGGCCAGCGCGACTTGCCTCTCGATGTAGGGGCCACTTGAGCTTTCCCAGTCCGTTCCGCTCAGGAAATCATCGGGCATGGTATTCCTCCCCTACTTCATCAGCACATAGACGTCGTACTCGGCGAACGCCACCGACCATGCCTTTGGCCATAGAGCCGCCGCGTTCGCCCCGCCGACACCACTGTCCAGATACTCGTCTTGATCGTACCAGAGCCAGCCGGCCAGCGGATTTACGAGTGCCGCACTGTTTGCCGCAGCAAGGCTCAGCGTCACGCCGGCACTCAAGGCCGCGCTATCATCCACGTAGACCGGTTGCCCGATCACCGGAGCCGCCTCGTAGGTATCCGGATGCGTCAAGATATTGGCTACCTTGGCCTTGACCACCATTCCCTTGGCGATGTTGACCTGCACGAGGTTGGCGTTCTCGAAACTCACCACGACCCCGCACAACTGGCCAACCTGGCGACCGTCCGCCGCTGTTTGCCCACCGATGGCCACGATCGGATGCAGGCCGCCAGCCAGGATGTCCTTGTTGCCACCGCCCACTTCAGACGCCAGCCCCTCGGGCCAGATGTCCGCCGTAGACAGCATCCGATTCACATACGGCCCGCTTGAACCCTGCCAATCAGGCCCATGCACAAATTCGTCCATCGAGAACCTCCTACCCGCTATCTAGCGGTGTTTATACCTGCCGACCCGTGTACTTGGTGATAACCGCCTTGGAACGCTCCGCGAACTCCTCGCTGGTCAGAGGACCTTGAGGTCCCACGGGCTGATCGCCCTCCGATAGTGCCCAGGGCCTCCCCGCGCGCGTAGCCTGTTGGAGCCACGTCTTCTGCTCGGCGATCCGCGCGATGACGGCCGTCTCGTCGGGAAACGCGATCTCGGCCAGGAGGCCGGTCAGCGCCTCGGGCAGCTTGGCCACCGCGCAGAGTTCCCGCACCCGCTCCGCGCTCACGGTGACGATCACTGGCTCCGCCTCAACGGTTGGCTCGACAACCGGCTCCGTGACGACCGGCTCGGTCACGACGGACTCAACCGTCTCGGGGACCTCCGCCTCGGCGATGGCCTCCTGCACCAGCTCGTCCAGTTGCGCGTCCTTCGCCTCTAACAGCGCCTTGGACAGTGCCTCCAACAGTTTCGCCCTATCCACCTTCACAATGTTCACCTCCTGCCGGGCATCCGGCGTACCGCTCTCCGCCAGGCCCACGGCTCTGCCGCCGGCCCCGGCATGACTCACCCAGTCTACATTTCGGGCGATGGTAAATCGCTCTACCAGTTTCCCCTTGCGCCCATCTTTCTCGAAGCCCTTGCGCACCAGTCCGTCACCGAGGATGCTGCATTCGAGCTTGTCCAGCAGGCCCAGCTCTTTCAGATTGCGCGCCCTCTCGGCGAACGCCGGATCGTGGACGGCAACCTCGAATATAGCTCCGCCGCTATCGCTGTAGCCCACATGCGGCCCCACCGTGCTCACCCAGTTCTCGTTCGAGCGCTGGTCCTCGCGGTGGTCGACTTCGTGCATCTTGGTACCTTCCCAGATGCGAATGGAGTCCCCGCGCAGGGTTTCGTCCGGATAGTAGTGGCCGTCCTTCGTGTTGCCCCAACCAGGACGGATAAGCTCGGCGATGAGCGTCAGGGGTCCTTGCCGGTTGTCCCCCTCGGCCAGGCGGATCACTCGCCCAACCGTGGCCTCGGCCAGGACCTCCGGTTCGCCAATCGGCTCGGCCTCTGTGGTCGGCTCCTCGAAGGCCACGTTCAGCTCGGCTTCCATCTCGGAGAGAAGGGCGCGGATCTTGGCGATGCGCTCCTGAGGGGTGGCCGCTTTCATCCCCTCGGGCTCAAACGAATAATTATCGAGAATGTTGCCTACCATCTGCTTGAATTGCTCGGTGACGGTACGCACGTTCTGGGCCTTAGCCTCCACCTCGCGGCGCGCGTGCAGGTCCACGAACGTGTATATGCCATAGGGCACCCACTCGGGAAGCACCTCGGGTCGCTCCATATCGTCCTCAGCCACGTTCTCCGCCGTCGGCTTGTCGGCCTCGGCTACCGCCGCGTTGGCGATGCGGATAGCTCGCCCATCACATTCGTCCAGCTCGCCACCATCGGCCAGACAAGTCTTGAGGACGCTGTTCGCAGTGGCGACCCACTGTGCCTTGTCCTTATCGCTCAGACCCTTCTTATGTCGCTCGACATCTTTAGCCGTCCAAGGCATAGCCGCCTCCCTCTACGTTGGCATCGGCGGGCTCATGCGCGTCGGCCCACGCTGGTTATCATGTCTTGTGGGATACGTTGTCTCCCGCGTCGCAATGCCGACTTGCCGCCCGTTCCGCACAGAGGATATAAAGTGCGTCGCGCCACGCGTCGCCGCACCCTGCCTCATTCTAGTATTCCCCCTGGCTCAGCTTGACCAGGATACCGCACTCGCCCGGATCGTCCCCTTCGCCTGGGTCATCCAGTCCGCTCTCGCGTGCCCGGATACGCACCCGCTCCGCGCCGAGCTTGTGCAGGAGGATCGGCCCATAAGTGATGCCCGCAACCGCAACCGCTTCCTCCGCATAACTCGAATATGCACCCTGCACGGTCGCAAGCGTAGTAGTCCCAGCTACAACCGCCGCGACCGTCTCCGCCGTTTCCTCAAACCAGCTGAGTACACCAACCACATCTGCTGAATATGGGCTGTACTGCACCTGCCAGTCTACCGCCCCGCCGTCCGCCGCGGGCTCATAGGTCAAATAGAGCATCATGGCGTCGTAACCGGCCACGCTGAACTCTACAGGGTTAGCATCCCAAGCCCCCGCCGCCGGAAGGATCGCCAGCACACGCGCCACAATCGTCGGCTCACCGTATGCGCTCGGCCCATATCCGATAGACATAATCACCTCTCAGGCACAAAAAAACGGGGCCACGGCCCGCTGGTGTGCAGGCCGCGCCCCGTTATGGTGGCGCTAGGTTACAAGAGCATCATACGATATATGTCACAAATTGTCAACTATCCAGCCGTCCATTCCCGGCAAGTGCCTCCAGCAGATCGACGGTGCTACCCATGCTGCGCGGCTCCAAGCGCACCACGCGGGGCTCGGTCCAGATACGCGGCACGCCGCCACAGAATGCCACGGTGATCTGCACGACGATATGGCCGTCGTTCCGACAGCCGGCCACGCTGCGCAGGCGGGCCAGGAGGTTGTCCCACTGCTGGACGCTATCGCTCACGCCGTCGCCCCTCCCGTGCCGATCATGTTGCCCGCGTCCGCTATCGGCGTTTCCTTTCGGTCAAGAGCGCAGCGACAATTTCCATTGCAATTTTTGACAATGATACCAGCCGTTGTATAATAGTGGCGTTCCGTGGTCAAATTGTAGACACATCCCGCGAAAGGAATTCTGTGAGCGCTGACTATCGAAGTAACGCCAAAGTCAGGATCGCTCTGCCAATTGATGAGATCGTCAAGCGGTATATCGATGGCGAGTCCGAGCTTTCTCTCTCCAAAAGGTATGGCGTCTGCCGAGTCACTATCCGTAGGCGATTGCTCAATGCAGGGATCCGTGTCCGTGGGTTCGGACAAAATGTTCTGATCAACAAAGCCCGTTCTAAAGCCAGAATCGCCATGCTTCCCTGTGCCGAGATCGCCAACGCCTATGCTTCCGGGCAATCCCTGCGTGGCGTATGCCGGAGATACGGCACTTCCCCTCATACAGTCAAGAGAATCCTTGAGAAAGAAGGGTTTGCCCCCCGCCGCCCCCGCGAGCTTTTGGATGCCCATATGCACACTGAAATCGCCAGAGGACATCAGACACGTGGTGCACATTTCGCCGTTATAGGCATGGGGGAAGCGCAAGTCCGGGAGGCTCTCATAGCAAAGAGCCTTCATCCTGTTCGGCAAGCAGTCATCGGCCCATACAACGTGGATCTCTTGATGCCGACCATCGCCGTGGAAGTCCACAGGCGAAGAGGGAATCCTTTGCACATGGCCCGCGAACGCAAGCGCATCAAAGACCTCACTAATTGGGGTTGGGATGTTTACTATATTTGGATAAGTCCCAGTCACCAATTTTGCTCGCAAGTCACAGATGATTTGGTTGCCTTCATGCAGAGCACTGATAGCAACCCAACCAGACGGGGTCGCTATCGGGTGATTCGGGGTAGCGGACAGCTTGTGGCCACTGGATGTGGTGATCTCGACTAGATCACCAATATATTCTCGTTTAAAGCCTTTGACAATGCCTTCGGCCATGACCAATAAACTTCCAGGGAAACACTGGCTCCCCTCTCCCGGCACAGGCAATACACCCTCAGCCTGCCATCCTTGCGCGGCATAGCCGATGCAGTCGTCACAGGAGTCCGCCGGATTGAGCTGCCTTCGCTCCAGCCGCGACATGCCCGCCTTCGGTTTAGGCAAGTGCGCCCGCTCGACCTGGTAAAACTCCTTGCGCGCGTTCCCCATGTACATGTGCAGCCGATTCTGTGCCTGTGCTGTGGACACCGTGCCATCGGCAATGCCGTTCGCCAGGTTGGCCAAGTGCTTGTACTCGGACCGCAGGTTGCCGCCGATACGCCCATAGTCCGCTGGCGTGAGTCTGTCCCAACCGCCGGCAGCCAGCGCGCTGTTCTGGAGGTGCTGGCGCTTTACCAACTCAGCCGTTCGCGCTGCGTAAACTTTGGGCGTGATCTTGCCATCGTAGAGCGCCTGCGCGCCGTCGAGGATGCGTCGCTCTCGCCCGTTGATCGAACGCTCCAGGAGGGCCGTGATCCGGGTGCGGGCCACGTAGCGCCCGGCGCTATCCCGGTAGCGCTGGCTATCGGGAGCCCAGACGTAGCCGCGCAAGATGCTCGTCTTACGCTTTGCCACGAGACTCCTCTGCCGCGTCCAGCAGGCGCTTGAACTCGGCCCCCACGTCCGGGTTGGCGTACCAGTCCAACCGCGCCTCGGCGATATCGTCCGGCATGATCTCGCTCAGCGCCTCTAGTAGGTTGGAGTCCACCTCACCGGTCAGCTCGCCAGTACCAGTCAAGGCGTCTCGCACGGCCGCCTCCGCGTCGGCGGGCGAATCGCCAAGGTCGATCAGCGCCGCTATCTGAGCCTCGATCTCCTTACGGGAGACGGGCATGCTCAGCCTCCTGTCACTTGGCTTCCTCGAACTCGGGTGTGAAGCGCTGGATTATCTCAGCTTCCTGTAAGTCGGGCCAGCTCTCGTGCCGGTACGTAAAGCATACGCAACCACGATCCCCATCATAGAAACTGTTCACCATCTCGGCCCTTGCTGGCAGCCCTTTGACACAGCGCACGTGAATCTCGGAGCCCTCTGTGTTAAGCCGCTCCCACAACCACTGGCTTACCATTAGCGTCTTTAGCCTTGCCATGTGCCCCCCTCCTCAGCCCGCGTAGGCATCCCGATCCTCCAAGAACATACCCTCATACGTGTAGTCTTTATCATACGGCGCAACAGTGGTAGTTAGCGGATCGTAGCCCGTATTCACTGTAGAACACGTGAACCGTGTGGTCTGTGGCGGCGGATAATCTGGTGCAGTTGTCGGAATCACTGGCCACGGCTCCACATAGGGCCCTGTCCGCTGTGCCTCTATCTGCGCCTCTAACTGTGCCACTCGGCGCTCAAGTGCCTCGATGCGCGCCATCATATCACGCTTCCGCATGGTTGCCCTCCAACTCCAAACCAGCGATGATCCGGTCCGCCGCCTCGCCAATCAGGTTCCGCTCAACCACCGGCGGCAGCCCCTCGCCCTCTTCCTCAGGCGGGTTCACCACATCGTCCGCGTCCCCCACGCCAAGGCTCTGCAAGGCCAGCACCAGCACGCGATTCCCGGCCCGCTCCACTTCGTCCATCGGCACGGCCCCGGTCGTCGCAATCGCCGCGATGGCCGTGGCCGCCTGCTGCACCGCCAGCGGGTCCATGTTCACGAGAGCATCCTGGTTCACGTCGCAAGCAATGGTCTCAAAGGACGCCCCGCCGTACTTCTGCGCCGCCTCTAGCACGATCTGGCAGACATCCCGGAACACGTCAGCCCACGTCAACTGGTAGTCGGAGAAGCCACGCCGAATCGGCGTTTCCATTGCGCTGTTGCCTGCGATAAGTGGATAGCCATTTCGCCTCGTTATGAACATGCCGTATGGTGAGGCATCGAAGCACCAGACCATTCCGCTATACTGCTCCTCCGTCACATTCTTCGTGCGTGCTAGAGAGAGTTTATCTCTGTCTGCTCGATAGAGATAATAACAAGCAAGACTGTTCGGACATTGGGGATGGGTTCCCGCCTCTCGCTGTACGGTGATCTGCCCCCATTCACCATATAGGATCAAAAGCCGCTGCACATCATCTAGCAACCCCAGGCTTGTGGAGGTCAGTGCTCCCCGATAGTGCTCCCGATCATCACTGAAGCCGTCTCCTTGCCAAAGAGCGTCCACCAATAGTTTGCTCTGGCAAGTATCCATGCCAAACACGAACTCGGGTATCCTGCGTTCTGGTTGGAGTCGCCCGCAATATTGTACCAGCCAGTCAAAGAGTGCTCGCTCTGAGGTGCGCCAACGCTTCATACCATGGGCATTCACATCGCAGCAAAAGTTAAATGGCAAGTCGGCCAGAACACGCTCTATCTCCTGACATTCATCCACATTGCTCGCCATCTGCACGAGAGATGTCTGCACTATGCCCGTCTTGCTCTCATAGGCTGAGCCCTCAGCAATCCACCATCCAAGGAACTGGAGCCACCGATTCATTGGCAGGAATCGTGCCGGCTTATAACCCGCAGCAGGCAACAGAAAATGCGAGACCCCATCCGCATTGCCCAGTAGAGCCTTGCTTGGCAAGGCAAACCGGCTGGGCAACTGGCCCGCCTCCACGATTTCCCAGCGGGGCTCGTTATTCTCGTTCAGCACAAGCATCCGGTGATTGGGAGTCACCAGCGCATCCACGGTGCGTCCTCGTAGGTGCACCATCGGTCCCTCGTACTCGTACAGGTGCATGGCCCGTGGAACCGTGTACACGATACGGCGATGTTCATGGTCATAAGCTGCTATCCGCTCTCCAGGCCGATAGTCCTCATAGCGCTTCCATCCGTTCTCGGTCAGGACCTCAGTATCATCACTGTAGCACGCAGTTGCCAGCCGGAACGCCTCGCCCTTGCCGGCGTAGTGAGGGAACAGGCCGCCGGCCAGTGTGGCCATGCCGAAGATGGCCGTGCTGTCCAGCTCGGCCTCCTGCGCGCCAGAGTTCCCCATGTTGATCGGCGACCTATCCACCGCCTCGTTCTCTAGCCAGTCGGAACCGGCGGACGCTGGTGGGTTGCGCTCCATGCCGCCCTGGGTGACGTTGCTCGACTGCACGCGCCCCTGTACGTAGGCCAAGGCTCGCTGGCCCCCCTTCACCTTCACCTTACTATCGTACATGGCGCGCTTGCGCACCACCGCCGCTCGGTCCTGGAGGATCTTCCCGTAGGCGCTGCTCCATGTCAGGCCGCTGGTCATCTGCGGCCAGCCGCGCCCCTCGGTGCCAAGGTTGATCTGCACGGCCACCACGTTACAGGTCGTGTAGGCTCTGCCCGTCTCCGGCATGGCGACGTCCATCCGAATAGCGCCGGTCGCGGTGCCGATAGCCTTCTCCCACCAAGCGTCCAGCTCGTCAGGCTCAGCCGTCCAGTCGGGATAGTAGAGCGCCTGGCCCGCCATGGGCCCATTGGTGATCGCCCGCTTGTAGAATAGCACCGTGTCCCGGTCGTCCGGGTGCCGCACGATCTCGGTCACCTCGTCCGTGAGCAACCGCCGCGTCGTCACCTCTCCGGTTACCTCGGACACAAAGTTCACGAAAAACAACTCGCCGTCCCTCAGCAGGACGTCCGAGTTGTAACGCAACCGCCGCTGCCCGAACACTGGCCGGTTTCGTTTGGCCGTCCAGTATTCCTCCCAGACCGGCACCGCCGCTTCGTCGTCTGGCACGATGTCCACGTTCAGCCCGTAGCCAAAATACGTCCAGAGTCGTACCACCCAGCGCGTGAGCGGGTCCCACCGATATTGCCAGCGGGAACGCTCCACCTGGCGCATCCGGTCGGACTCTGACGACGGCTTGCCAGCGCCTCCTAGGTGCAGAACCTCCTCGTACTGGAGCTGGTCCACTAGGAAGGCCAGAGTCTCGGCATCCAGTTCGCTCAGGAGGCCGTTGTAGGCGTCAAACTCCCACGGTTTGTCGCGGAAGGCCACCCTGAACGCCTGAGCCTCTGCGGCCTGCGCTCGCACGCTGGGGAGCAGCCTGCCCGCTGCGCGCGAAAGGCCTCCCTCCAGCCGCTCGACGATGCTCGCCATACCTGCCTCCAAGCCCCCCGGTTTGTGAGTTCACAATCTTTTCACATCGGCGCCCAAAGTTATAGAACAAGAGCCATTCTCCATAGATCAGTATACCAGCCCCGAGAGACCCCGCCGGTAGCCAATCAGTGCCGAAACTTCTGCCAGTAAGGCCCCTACTGATGAGCAAAAGGAAAATTACATTAGTAGATACTACTAATGCTTTTTTCCTTTTGCTCGTGCACCTGGCGCCCTTCATGCGCATTGCCAGTCACGCCTACCAGCGCACGCCAACCTAGACCCCGGCGGTAGTTGGCCTCCAGGTTGGTCCAGAACTCCGCCGAGGTACCGAAGGCGCTGGCCAGCTGCCCCGCCGTCTCGGGGGTGATCGCCTCCTGCCTGTCAACGATCCCGCTCACGGTCTCCTCCGCGCAGCCCATGGCCTCGGCGAGGTGACACTGGCTCCAGCCGCGGGCCTCCAGTTCGTTGGCGATGGTTCGTCCTGGCGGGATGAGGCAAGCGGGCAGATACCTTGACGGCATGTATATGACCTCCGGCAACAGCTGCGGAGGCCCCCCGACCCAATGCACAGGGCCGGGCGTGCTGGTGATCACGGACCTGTCAGCGCCCACGATAGTGATCTGGTCCCATGAGATGCGGATTGGGCCTGATCTCCGGCGGCTTCCTTTCGGGTACCAACAGCCCCTTCGTCTCCAGCTGCTTCCTTAGCTCCTCTAGGTCGTACTTCAGACAAGCCACCCGATATTCCAACTCCCGGACGCGCCATTGACCAAACAAGCCCATCGGCGTTTACTCCCTTCTTGATGTGTGCGACATAGGCGGCACGCTCTCGCCTTGACTACGCGCTCGGTGTGCCGCCGGTAGGCTCTCCCGTGCACGCCGTCCTCCTACTTACCAACGCACGCCAACCTGGGCCCCGATTTCACTCTGTCTCGCTCTCGCATTGCAGCGACGGCTGGGTCCCGGTCACCGGGACTAGGGTCACCAGGTATCTTACGGCGTCGCGCTGGCCCACCGCACCTACGGGTACAGATGCGCACACCTGTAACCAGTATCGGCGGCATAACCACCGACTTCGGTGCGGCAGGCCCCTATCTACATTGGCCTACCTACCCATCAAACTGAGCATGTTCCCGACGTGCTTGCTCCGCCATCTCGCCGAACGCCACCAATACGGCAGCCGACGCGACCTCATAGGCATGTCCCAGTTTGTACATTCCTTCTGTTGCCTGCACTACAGTACGCTCCGCTCGCCTCCAAAAGATTGGCAAAGCCACGGCCATGCTCACTTTCTCAGGCTCACTCAGGCCATCCCCTACGCTCGCGTTCTCATTGCTCATTCTGTCCCTCCCTGCTTATGTCCACATCATACCACATTCTCAGTATCGCGCCCAGTAGTCCGGTGCTCAATCCTGAGTCACGCCATTATAATAGGATCATAGTGAGGGCTATCAATGCGGGAAGCAGACCTGCACAGGCCAACCCAATGCCGATTGCTTGTGAACGCTCTTTGCCATCAATATAGCCCTGCTTATAAAAGTAGGCGAGGATGGCTTTCCCCCGGAACCCGGCAGCCTCCTCGTCAGTCAACTCGTCTGGCCGGCGGATAATCTTCCACTTTGGCCGGCCACCAGCATCATCAAGCCTTCTGAGCAACCGATCCTCTGATAGTGCCAAGTATCCAACCTCGGTTGTCATTATACTATCTCCTCAGTACCGCGCCCAGTAGTCCGGCGCTCGCATCAGCATCCCCTCGCCAGAGTCCAGCGAGTCCAGGTGATCGCAGATCGCCGGCCCCGCCAGCGCCTGCACCACCGAGTCCGCCAAGTCCGTCGAGCGCCCGAGCCTGCGCCGGATGCTCAACTTCGGCTCCACCTGGTAGACCGCCCGCCCGGTCACGCTGTATCCAGGTGCCAGCAACTCGCCCGTCAGCCGGTCGTCGTCCGGGATGCAGACGTCCAGCCCGTTCTTCGGGTCCAGCATCTCGCGCACCGTCCACCAAGCCGCGCTGCGGGCGTTGGCGAACCCATAGAGCCCCGCTTCGTCCAGCAAGTCAACCCCTCGTGAGGCCACGAACGGCCTGCTGCGCAATCGCCTCGCCACGAGCATCTGATGCACGCCAGCCCCCAGGCCGATGGTATCCGGTAGAGCCACCGCGCTAGGATGATCCTGCAACAGCCGCGTGAGGACCTCCACCGCCTGAGCCAGCACCGCGTTAGACGGCGCCTCGCTCAGCACCAGCACCTCTTTGATCTTGATGTGATTGTAGCACAAGGCGATGGTTGTGGCATCCCCACCAACGGCATACTCGCCAAAGTCCGCGCCCAGAGCGGTCAGCGTACCGGGGAAACCCGCCTCGCGCCACTCTTGCCAGCGCGCGTTCGCCGCCTCCAGCCATTCCATTGGGATGACGCCGACGTTGCCCTCTTCGGCGAACTCGGCCAGAACGCGGTTGCGGTAGACGCCGCTATCGGCTCCCCACTGAAGCTTGCGCTGCTCCACCCATTCGGCGCTCACGCGGCCAGCGGAGATCGTCTCCTCGACGGTGATGTGCCGCGTCCACCAATCCTCGTAACCTGGTTGGTGCGAGCATATCTGGTAGAATCGGCCCCGCTTGCCGGCCGGCGTGCTGATGGCCAGCGCCAGGGCCTCGGCGTCTCCGCCCTTGCTGGCACTGCTGAACGCGCCCTCGGTGCCGTCCCATATCGCGTCGGGGATGGCCTTGGCCTCATCGTAGATATAGGCCAGGTGCGTCGCGTGGGCGCCCTCGATGTTCTCGCTCTTGTCGCTTGCTACGGCGAACGCCTCGCCAGTGCTGAGACGTAGTGCCGATCCGAGAAGTTCGTGCCCCTCTCGGAAGGGCGCCCGGCCCAGCTTGTCCCAGCGCAGTTGCCGTATCCACTTGTGTACTTCCGGCCAGAGGAAGTAGACAAGCTGCCGCCAAGCGGAGGCCGTTGTTAGCACCTTCCAGTCGTCGCCATCTCTGGTAGTGGCCAGCCACAGGAGCGCCCAGGAGGCGATCGCGGTTTTCCCACTGCCGTGAGGAGCCCGCACGGCGACGCGCTTGTGTTCCTGTAGAGCGGCCAATATCTCGTTCTGGTAGGCGGCCGGCCCCTCGCCTTGCTTCCAGTCGATGCAGTCGCGGACCCATGCCACGGGATCGTCGCGGTAGGTCTGGCTGAAATGTCCGTTACCGAGAAGACCGTTAGCGGCTTGGCGCAACAGTGAGTCGAATAAGGTCGGCGCTGATGGCCGCCAGAGTGTCTCGGTCATCGACATGCTTCTTCACCGCATCGGTGATGGCCGCCAGGAAGGTCATGGCCTGCTCGGCTGTGATCATCTGCTGCAGATCCACCAGACGCCGACGCTCGGATTCCACCAGTCGCCGGCGATCCTGAAATAGGGCCAGCACGTCCGCCCATGCTGCGCGGTCGTCAAAGCCCTGCTCGATGAGATCCCCAACCATGGTTAGGGCCGCGGCCAGCTTCAAGTTGTCCCCAGCCCGGCGTGCCTCCTGTAGCTCTGTCCAAGCATCTCGCAGAGCTATCCATAACAGCCCGCTTTCGCCGCTATCCACACGCTCCAGCAGTTCGCTCAGGCGGGCGTCAAGCGCTGCGATCTCGTCGCGCATGGCCAACAGCTCGGGGTCCGACCGCCCCGCCTGATAGCGGTCCACAAGGCGCGCCGGCAGGTACTTGCTGTAGCGACCATGCTTGAATTGCGGTAACGCCATGCCTCCTGGCGTCATGCCCCCATGCATCCGACAGCGCCCGTTGGGCATGGCCCAGTTACGGCACGGGGTCTGGCCCCGCGTCCTGGCACCACAGCGTTTATTATTTTCTTGCATGGGGGTCCTGAGCTTGCATGGGGGTTCCCAGCCAGCGCACAGTGCCCTCAGTCCGCCGCGGATCTACTCCCATGCCAGCTAGGCACTGCAAGGAGACGGTCCTCATCTTCGCCCGCCCAGATAGAACTCCAGGATAAAGTGCGCCTGGTTCACTTCCGCCCCGGGTCGGTAGTCCGTCTCACCCACGCCCTTCACGCTGTTGCACCGCCGACAGAGCGGCTGGATGTTGGCCACCGCATCGCTCCCGCCACGGCTGCGCGGCAGCACGTGATCCCGCGTCAAGTCCACTTCGGACCCGCACCGCAGACAGCGATTACCGTATGCCTCGCAGATAGCACCGAAATCGTCCATATCAAAAAAGGGCCGTCTCCGGCCCCCCTCTACTCCCCGCGCAACTCCGGCAAAGCGCCGCGCAGCGCCTCCATCTCCGCCTTGTCAAACCACCAGGACCCGGCTATTTTACCACCAGGCACCACTATCCCGTCCGCCATCCGCTTAGCCATCTTGGCAGGCGTCAGTCCCAATAGCGCCGCCGCCTCTTTCAGAGTCAGTTGGTCGGGCCCGAACTCCCGCGGCCTGCTGGGCCTGCCCCCGGACCTGCGCGGATGCGCGGCCCTCCAGGCGTCCACCTCATCCACCCGATACAGCAGCGAGCGCCCGATGCGCCCGTGAGCCTGGGGCCCCCTGCCATGACAGGCCAGGACCGCCATGTAACTCACGCTATACCCCAGACGTTGCGCCACCTGCCGGCGCGTGAGAAGGCGCGAGCCAGGCAAAGCACCGCCATGCTCTACCTGGCTCTCTTGCACCCTGGCCGCCGTCTCTACGTCCATGAGAATATCATATCATATCCAAACCTCCATGTCAACTCCCCACAAAGTCGCCGATGATCCCGGGCGCCGCAGTGTCGAAACCGCACACGTCCATCATCCCACCATCGTTCGGATCCGCAATGCTGAACTCGTTGGGCACGATGGCCACAACCGCCAACTTGGCGTTGATTCCCGATTCCTTGCGATACTTTGCCAACGCCTGCGTCGGGTGGATGGCCCCGCACCAGGTCTCAGAGTCGGTGTAGACCACGAACGCATCCGCCTTGTAGATCGACTGCCGCTTCTTCTCGTAGCCGCTATCCCTGTAACTATCCATCTTCTCATCGTATCCAAGCGCCCACATCATCGGCAGAGCGCAGTCGGTGCCCCCCATCCGCAACGCGGCTGTCTTGTTCACCACGTCGTCCAGCCTCTCTCGCGGTGAGATCTCCAGCCGCACGAACCGTTCCGCGAACGCCATGATCTCGTGCTGCGGCTCGGTCCGCGCCGTGATGAGCGCCATCGCCGCCGCCGTCTCCCGGCACGTCAGAGGAGACCCCATCATCGGGCTATCCATCGATCCGGACACGTCAATGGCGAGCACGATCCGCTTGTTGGTCGGCGTCACGTTACCAAACGCATTATAGAAAGCCGCGTCGAGAGCGTCCACAATGGCCGAAACGGGCTGCCAGTTGAGGGATCCCTTCATCCCATGCCCCTGCGCGTAGGTCTTCAGCGCCAACAGAACGGCGAACGGGTGCACGCGCGGTAGTTCCCCGGTCAGCACGGACAGAACGCGCTTGTTCGCGTCGGCAAAGGGGCCCAACAGGCCGTTGGCCGTCATCCGCCCCAGGTTGCGAACCATGGCCATCGCCGGAAGGTGTGGCAAGAGCGCACCCCAGACAGCGGCGGATCCCAACCACTTGGTATCGATGGCCTCCCAGGGCAATCCGTACCCCTCGATAAGCGAGACGACTTCCTTCTCAGTCTCCGCCGCCGCCGCCTTCACGTACGCATCGATCAGCGGTAACCCGGCGGACTCCCCCTTGGTGATCCAGTGGTAGACAGCGTTATTGCGCGCGCTCTTCGGGTGCGACAGCCGCAGCATATCCCGGTGCGTCCAGCCGTCCCGCTGACGGTACTTGATCACCTGGTAGGACAGATTCTCAACCGACTTCTCGTCGTACCACCTGGCAACCGCCGTGCGCAGGCCGCGTCCCCAGCCGCGAAAGCCCTCGACGTACTCAGCAAAATGGTAGAGATGGGTGCCAATGCGCGCCACCTTGGGCAGCGCGGCGAAAGCGTCCGCCTTGGCCGCAGACGTGGTGCATAGCGCCAAGGCGAACAGGGCCGGATCGTTCTTCGCGGCCCTGCCGGAATCGCTGATCTCGACCACCCGCCGCACGACGCGAGCGGCATCCGCAGCAATACACCGCTCGACCGCCTTGGCGTTGTCGCGAGTCAACTTGTGCTCGGTGGCATAGTACGAGCCTCCCTCCGAGCCGAGGATCAGGAACCTGTCCAGCCGCACCCAATCGTCCACCGGATAGGCGTGGCCCCCGGCCGAGTTCTGGACCTGGCCCGCCAGCGGCTCCGACTGCGGCGTCTCCAACGTCGAATAGTGTCGCCCGTAGTTCATCGTTCCTCCCCAAAAGAAAAAGTCGGGCAAATGTATTGACCACGGGTATTTATCCTGATAACCGTAGTCAGCCGGCCCGACTATCACACGACGCATCGGATAAGATCGACCCCGACGCTCATTGTGGACGGCAGGAGTTGAACCTGCATCACCCCATTTCAAGTGGTAACCCTCATCCAGCCGACCCGTAATCGGGTAAGGATTTGGCGAGGGCGTTTAGGCACTCTGCCGTTGAGCTACGTCCACAATGAGCATTGTACCACATCATGCTATCATTGTCAATAGCCCGAGGAATTGTCTTGCCGCTCACGCCTCCTCGACTTCCCCGAACGCGGCTTTTTCATCCATGTACACGGCAAATCGTTTAGGTAGATAGTCTACGCCTCTCACAGCTTCCTGATAATAGTTAAAGGCTTCCTCCCTGTTGAGGGTAACAACATCCCCAGCAAGCCGCGCCAAAAAGTACAGTTGTTCACCCCTCATAAGAGTGGCCCAACCCAGTTCGGCGATTTTCTCCGCCTTCACTGTATCGTACACGTAACCATGGATCATCACGCGCATCGCTATTCCTCCCGCGCGTCGCATACCCAGCCCCAAAGCATGAGCGCGAACACGCCGCCAATCACCCCACCTAAGACACAGGCTAGAAATACCTCCCAGAACGCCACGCTATTCCTCCCTGGGATGCCGGGGCTCCTGCCTTCCGGAGGCTCCAAAGATGACCATATGCGCTTGGAGCGCCCGGCATCCCGCTACTCACGTACCACGCCGCAAGTCCGCAATACCGCACCGATCGCAGACGCGCATCGCATTGGGCCGCTGCTTCATCTGTCCAGCACAGATCGGGCAGCCCCGCCCAATGCCCTCCAGCCGCTGCTTCGCCAGAATGAGTACGTCACTGAGTTCTCGCAAGTGCGGTATCAGCCACTTGGCTTTCAGCGCCCCGTACTCGGCCGCCAGGATCTCGCCCGGCACAATGCGCAGGCCAGCTCCTTCCTCCACCAGTCCAGCCCCTAGGCAACGCATCGTATGCAGAACGTGTACTAGCGTGCGGTCGTCGACGCAGGCGCGCTCAGCCACCAGCAGGAGCACCTCCCACCGCTCGTGATCCTCTATCAGTTCTGGGCGCGGATCGTGGCCCATCGGGTTATCGCAGTAGGTGCTAAGCATCAGCCGCCCCCAATGGAGTGCAGTCCCCTAGAAGCGGCGTCCGCTCTACCCGCCGTAAGGGCTGGACTGGGCCCCAGCGATCTGAGAGCGTGAGCCAAAAGCGGATCGCCGTGCGATGCTCAGCCGCTTCGGGATCCAAAATAGTGAAGGCTGGCTGGCTCACCAAGTCATAGCCGTCCGGCTCCAGATATTGCCGGGCCACACAGATACCTTTCACTGCCTGATTTACCGCCAGCGCCCCGCACGCCACCATCTCGATCTCTTTGTACTGGCGCAATCCATGAGCGATCGCGCCAGCCAACTTGCGCGGGTTTGACGTGCCCGCGACCCGTAATACCGTGTTGCTTTCCATGTCGCCCTCCAGAGGGTGGTCGGCTGCCGCAATGCGCCGACGTTTTCGGATGATATGCCCCAATGCCACAATATCCCATCACCGACCGATCTCCTCGCAGATCATCCGCCATGTCTCTCCGGCACCAGAGTCTTCTAGTATCAGTGTGTACCCCTGCTCAGCCATGCTCTCGCGGATCCACTGTGTCCGCGCCTGGGCACCGCTCTCTCGCACCATCATGGCGAGAAACACTATCACACATGTCAAGACTACTATCTGCAAGATAGTACTCCCCACAGATTCCTCGCCACCGCCCTCTTTCTTGCTCATCTTTCCCCCCGCCAGGCTAGACATCCCCCAGCTTAGAACGGCATCGACTCCTGAGCCAGATCCGGGCCGACCGCCAGCGGTTCCGTGTCCAGTAGGGCCATGGCCTGCTCGAAAGTGATGGGCAGGTCGCTGATGGTCTGGCCTTCCGCCACGCCGAGCCGGCGCAGAAGCTCGGCCTTGGACAGCTTAAGTTTCTTACCCTTGTCCAGAAGCGCCTTCTGCTTGGCCTCATCCTTGGCCCAATGAGGCGCCTCGACCTGTTCCTCGATCTGCTCCTCAACGATCTCGCCGGTGGCCTCGTCCACCACTTCGGCGTCCACTACTTCGGTGTCCTCAAACTCCGCGGGCCCTTGGTCGGTTGACACGTCCTGCTCGACGCCCGACTTGAGCATAGGTAGGCTCAACTTCGTGATCTGCTGCAATCCCCGCACCCACTTGGCCGCTGGCTCGAGCGTCACCAGCCAGTGCTTTCGTCGTGCCCGCTTGCCGTCAGTCCCCGGCGTCGAGATCTCCCGTTCAACCCTCCGCAGTACCATCGGGATCCCGCGCAGGTCCACCGAACGTCCGCCATGCATCTGCGACTCGGCAATGGCGTTGAGGCTGTCGTAGATACTGGTAACATCATGGATGCTCCCAGTCCCAAGCGTCACGTAACCGACGTAGCCGGCAGCCCATAGCTCCGGGACGATCACCGTGAGGCGCCCGATCACTTTACACTCCCGCTGCGCCTTGTCGGCATAGGGGCAGGCCTTCTTGTGCGTAGCGTCAGCCAGCACGTAGGCGCCATTCTCCAGCCAGACGGTGCAGTCAGCGCCGTTGCAGCGGTGCTGGAGCCCCCCGGCTTTCCACTCCTCACGCCAGGTGGCAAAGTTCTCGTCGAGGCCAGGATAGGGCAGGTAGATAGTGAGGATAGACGGTTCCTTGCCGTGGGCTGTCTCGAAGGCGGTCTGTACGTCGGGCAGGTCGCTCGTGAATCGGAAGTAGCGCAGCTCGCGCCCCGGCCCTTTTTTGTTCGGGTCCATGGGCGCCCCTTTGCGAAGGCGGCCAAGGCTGGGGAACTGCGCGATGCGATCCGTGTCTTGAGTCAGTCCGAGAATCGGGCTCATGCTATGCCTCCTGTTATGCTAGCGTCAGTGATACACGCCGCTCATAGAGCCTCATCTTGTACCGGTACTACCTCCTTTTCACGCGGATTCGCCACCGGCACGCCAAGATAGAACTCGCGGACCTCGGCTTTGCCCTTGTTGGCCAATGGCAGACACTGTGCCTTCACGTTCTCCTTGGCCATGTCCCAGAGTCCGTGCATGGCCACGTCCAGGTCATCCTCCACGTCCAGATCGGCCCACATGGAGCATTCGACTGTGGCAGAATTGTATTCCCCGAGATTCAGCTTCCGCCCGTAAGTTACTGAAACCGTCTTGATCCTCATGTCGCCTCCTTGTCGCTACCGCTTGAGCCCTAGTATAACATATGCTTATGGCATTGTCAAGGTGTCACAGGCCGCACACACACGGCCGGTAGGCCAGCAGCGCGTCCCAGTCGGAGTCGTCCAGCAGGCTGCCCTGATGCTCGTACCGATACTGGCGGTCACGCAGCGTGATCTTGCCCGCCGGGTCCAGCGTCGTGAATATCCCGCGCCTGGCCGTCGCCGCCTCTTCCAGCCTGGCCGCCCGATCGAATAGATCGGGATGCAAGCGCCACAACTCCCGCCACTGGTTGTCGCGCTGGAATGGGCAGATGTAGCAGCCGCTCTTCTGCGGCACGTCCAGCCCCTCAGCGACGATAATGTCGATGCATCCCTGACGCGTGATATTCCTGTCCACCAAGGGCCGGCTCCTGAGCGGTTGCCGGTGGGACTCGTCCGCCGCGATACCAAGGAACTGCGTCTCAATGCCGTTAGCCTGCGCATATCGGGCCATCGGATCGGCCTTATATGTCCGGGTGCACCAACGGATGCCGGCCAGAGGCACGTAGGCATACCATTCGGCGTACTCTATGAGGCTCAGCTCCCTGGCCCGTTTTCCCGGCCGCCACTCCCCGCCCAGCGTCGTCACACTCAGCCCCCGCGGCGCCAGCCAGCCGCCCTCGAAATAGCTCAGGTAGCAGTACGTCTCCGGCCACTCGCAGCCCGTGTCGGCAAACACGATTGGCCCGCGCCAGCCTTCGTTGACCAGCAGGATCGCGAGGGCCACGCTGTTCACGCCCGCGCCGAAGGACAGCAGCTCACTCACTGGTCCTCCGTTCCCTCGTTCGCCACCGTGTCGGTCCCATAGCCCCCAAAGTAGTCCTCGAAGTCACCCGCCCGCAGCATGATAATGTCCCGACGATGCCGCCAGCCAATACCGTGACATCGCACGGTGGGCAGTTTGCCCGGCGTAGCATTCGTCTCCGCCTGCGCCATTGCATCTATCATCCAGCCGGGAAACGTACGCCGCGTCTTGACCTCGACTGACAGCCAATCGTTCTCCACGTCCGGCGTCGCTTCCCCCTGGCCGCCCTTGCTGGTGCGCGTTCCACCGATGCGCTCCGCGATCTTCCGCTCCACGTTTTTCCACGTCTTATTGGGCATGTATCCTCCCGTTCATCACCCGCGCGACGACCTCGCCTAGCCTCGCCAGAATACCGTCCTTCTGCTCTGCCCACTCCCCGTTCATGCACCGCTCCGCGTCGCTGGCCAGTGCCAATAGCGCGTATCCCGCCGTGCGAAACGCCCTGGCCGCCTCCAGGTGCTCACGAACTCCCATTGTCGCGGATCCCCCGCAGAATGCGGTCCGCCGCCTGCTGCGCCTCCTGGCGTTTCATCCACCGCCCCATCAGGAACGCCACAAAGACCATGCCGATCAATGCCCCAATGCCGCCGCCGACTATCCCGAGTAACAATGCCCAGCCTGGTGAGATCACAGTCCCCCCTCCATTCTGTCGTCCGCATCACTGGCGATGCGCAGCACACAATAGACTACCAGCAGCAGAATCAGGCCCACCAGAATCAGCGCGAATCCCCACCATGGCATATCTCTCCCCCAACTTCCTGCGCAGATCCTCCGCCATCACCATCGCAATATCCTCCGGACGATGCCACGTGTGCTCATACGTCCAAAGTTTACGCATTGCCACAGTCCCATGAGGACCATGGGTCATAGCGCCAACCTCAATCAGAGCCTTATCTGGGACCACGTGGCCAGTCCAGAGAATGTCTGGACAAAGCTGCTCTGCCATACCAAGAAACTGATCCAGACATGCCCAGTAGTCCTTCGGGCGGTCTGGCGGATGATATTCTAAGCACTCGTCTAGAAACCGCCCTACCGCAACAAAGGCGAGAAGCAACGTAGCAATAAATATCGTCATCGCCAGAATCATCCCATCACCTCCTGCACCTGGCGCCACAACTCCTCCGGCACGCGCACGTCGCGCCAGCCGTCCAGGCCGACCACCTCCGTGGAGGTGCACGCAGTGAAGCGGCGCATCAGCAGCACCAGCTCGTAGTACGAGGGCGCTATCACCTGCCCCAGGTCGAGAGTCGGTGCCGTCGTGCTAGTCTGGCTCATCGTCCCTCCTCCACCGCCTCGTACCACCGCCTGATCGTATCCAGTGCGCCGCGTATCATGACGTCATCCGCTCGCAGCGCGTCATTCTCTACTCGCAACCAAGCCAGCTCGGCCATGGCCGCGTCGTGCTCGGCGGTCACGTCGCGCTCCTCACAAGTGACCCAGCCGCGTTGATGGCAACGCCAGCACGGCATAAAGCGATGGCCCCTGGCGTCCATCGTATTGCCGTTGCCGTCGCATGTCGGGCAGGTGTCGGTCAGGCGCTCTACAATCTTTCTTTGCATGTCAGCCTTCCTCCACCTGCGCGGCCTCCAGCGCCTCGATCAAACCCAGTACATCGTTCTTCGATAGACTACCGTCTCGATGCATCGCCCATGCCAACTCACTCAGGCCCAACTCCTTGACTTCGGGCAGGTCCCGGAGCATGTAGTTGGCTAAGTGCGGGTCCCTGTCGAGCTGCCTACGGGCACTTTCAATGACTTTCTTGGTCCTTTCCGATAGCATCTTTCACCCTTCCCCTACTGGTGTACCCCACAGCCGATCGTTGGAACCTCGCACCACCGCATTGTCGGCCCGCAGGCGCTCGTTCTCCTGATGGTCTCCTAGCCGCTCTGCATAGCCACAGGCAAGCCGGGCGTTATCGGTACGCAGCCGCTCGTTCTCCGCCATTAGCTGCCCACTGTGGGCCATCACCGCCGCGCATTCTTGCTGTACCTCGGCCACCTGCTTTCTCAACTCATCCACCGCCGTCAGCACCTCGGCCCTGGACGCCAGCCGCCGCTCGATCTCGGCCAGTACGCCCACTGGCTTCTCAGCCAGGCGCCGCCGCAGCTCGACCACTTCATCCGTGAGTTGCCTCACCTCCTCGCACCGGCACGTATCCTGGACCTTGCCCGGCCGCACGATCTGGTACGGCGCGCCGCACTCGGGGCACTCGCCAGGGTCGCCCTCGTCGTCGATGTCGGCCGCCTCCCGCTCTGGCGCCAGCGAGCCGACAATCGTAAGAACGGGCGCCTCGTGATGACCGTGCTCCATAACCCCCTCGATCGAGTCCATCCGCTCGAACAGGTGGTCCAACTTGGCATCCACCTCCTCCGCCAACTCATTGAAACGCCTCGCCACCTCATAAGCATTCCGCATATCCTGCCCATCTAGTCGCCTCATCTCTCCCCTCCCTTTTCTGGCAATCGCGGCGGGAAACATTGCCCGCTGGGCCGCTGTAAGCCGGCCGTACTTCTCAGTCGGTAACACCGACTAGGGAAAAGCTGTCGCCTAAAGGCGACAGTTGTTTACCTCTCCCCCTGCCACGCATACACATCGGATATCTCGCAATAGTCGCGTACGATCTCCACCGGCGGGCGATCCCATCTCACTACCTGATAGTGCGCTTCCTCCACGCACTCCTGGCAAACCCGCCTGCCGTTCGCCAATACGGCAATCCCGTACGGAGTGTGCTCCCGGAGTAGGACTTTGCACCTGGCGCAGGCCTCGCCACCTGCCCGCAGAATCTCAACAATGGCGTCCGCTCGCAACCCCAGGCGAATGCTCAACTTCTCCACCGACGTACCCGCGCGGTAGGCCTCCAGTATGCCATTATAACTGGTGCACTTTGGTCGATCTGGCCCGTTCTTTTCCGGGCCGCGCGCCTTCATCGGCAGGTCGAGCGTGTGCGCCTTCAGCCGCAGAGACTCCCGGTTCAAGCCGTACTGAGTCGCCGCCTGAGCCAGCGTGCGAAAAGACTCGGCCATGTACCAGGCGTGCGCCTCGCGGGCAGCTTCCTCAGATATCGCGCGCCGTACCATCCATCCTCCTCATCGCTTGGTACCCAGCGAGAAGGCCCAACCACTCGCCAAACGGCACCCCTGCCGTGTAGATCAGGTTCGCCCAATAGCGCATGTACTGGCGCAACAGATCGTCAGTCCAATCAGGTCCGACATAGGCATCGCGTACCATCACGTCTAGCGGGTTATACCGCATCGGGTTCGGCTTGACGCCGAGGTTCCATACCGTGCGCAATCGGAACCATGCATCATCCGGCGTATCTTTGTAGCCGATCAGCACATAGACTCGTATCTGTTTTTTCGGGATGTGAGCACGCCGCAACTTCTCATACCCCGCCATGAACGCATTGCCCGTGTCGATGTGGTCCCAGGCCAACCGTACCGTGCAGTCCAGTTCCGCCAACCGCTCGGCGTGATGTTTGGTCAACAGCCGCGCGTCGAGGCCCTGGTTGAAGTCGATGGCCTCGAGCGGCTTGAGCCGGTCAATCACGGTATCAAAGTGCTTCTGTGAGCACGCCAGCAGGTTGTTGTCACAAACGATCGGGCGCGGTTCCCAATCGGCCAGTTCGCGCAGGTCGCCCTCAATCTTAGGCACGGCGCAGAATGGGCATCGCCGAATACATCCCCGACTGGTAAACGTCGCCCGCGGATTGTGGTGCGGTAGGGCATCCACCTCGCCACCGAGTTCGGCCACGTCGGCCATCATTTCGGGCATGAGCGAGACAGCTGGCCCGCCAGCACGGACGCGATAGCCACTCTCGCGCAGCCAGACGGCGCGCTGATGGGCGTTTTGGAGCTCCCATGTGAACGGCACCGACAGATACGCCGTATCACCCTCAACCCACTCGGCAAGGCCGCCACGCCAATCGCTCACGGCCGCCTCCTTCACCAATTGTTCAATCTGTTTGCGCCGTACCATCCGCGTCCTCCGTCTTGCGGAATCGCTGTGCAAGCTGTTTCAACCAGCACCGATGTTCCTCGCGCTCCTGGGCTTCTTCAATCGCCGCTTCAATCTCGGCCCTGCCAGTCAGCTCGTCCAGCCAGCGGTCGAACCCCTCTTCCGTGCGATCATACGGCGCCCCAGCTGCCAGGTATTCCTCCCAATACCTCGCGTGCATTGCATGCAGTGCTTTGTCAAAGGCCTCGAATGCAGGCAGCAGTATCTCCATAAAGGACCGCATTGATTGTGTCGCCGATTCCAGCATCGCCTTCCGCTGCTGCAGGAATCTCTCTAGCGCCTCATCTACGTCGGGCTTGTACTCGGTCATCTGTTCCTCCTGCATCATAGATGCGATATCGGCTTAGCAAAACCCGACCGTCGTCCTTCGCTGTAGGCACGTTTGAGCCCTTCACTAATGCGCCTCCGCGTTTCATCGGACTGATGACGACGCCTGTTTGCTTCTGCCACTGCGAAACGAGTTTTGTTTCCAACTGAGTGCCCTATCTGCGCAGCACTGATATTCCGTCGCCCCTCCTCTGAAACCTTGTATCCCAAGGCAGACCCCGCATTCGGATGGCGGTTGTATTCTGGCCGCAATGTGTCAAGATAAAACTGCTCACGCATAATCAAGTCCGCTGTCTCTTCCAAAATCTCGAATAGCAGTGCATCCAATCCGTATTCATCATGTGCACGTTGCAATGGCTTGTTATCATGCCGTCCATAAATAAGCATCCAGCGATGAATAGCCCATCGTTTCTTCAGATGAATCGTGCTGCCAACATACCGCCCGCCCGTTACTATGTTACGGATTTGATATACCCCGCTCCGCACCCTCTTATCTCTCATGGTAGATACTCCTGGCAAAGTCGCGCAACGGACCAATGCGCACCATAGCCGTTCGCCAGGCCATACGCGAGCAGATAGAGGTTTACCGCCGGATCGTAGAGCCGCGTGCCCGCGTCCCACTCCTCGCCCCACCCCAGCTGGCCCGCCCACCAAGCAGCGGTGCTCGACTTGATCTGACTCAACCCAATCTCGCCTGCGGCACCCAGGGCATCGACCTGCCAGTTAGATTCGCGCTGAACGATGCAGGCGGCATAGTCGTACTCCGCGCTCAGGCCGTGCATCGCCAGGGCCACGGCCAGCAAAACCTCCAGCATGGTCGTCATGCCTCTCCTCCGGCCTCACGCAACAATATCGCCACAGATTCCAGCACATCCACCGGCACGAGTTCCAGCCGCGCATATCGGATAGTTCTCTCCGCATCGCGCCGCCGCTGCCTCTCGACGTATGCCGCAATGGCTATCTCGGCCTTGTGGCGTGACTCCTCCGTTACATCCTCGATTCGCAGAAAGTCCGGCCACCAGACGCGCGCATTATGTGCGACACTGCGCCCCGTTTTGCGCTGCCAGCGCTGCCCCTTGGCCACGATCACGGTTTTGGTCGCGTGCTCCACTGGCACGAACTCCGGTGGCTCGAACTCGCTGGCTGGCCAGTAGATCACGGTATCGCCCTTTTGCACGTTCTCCAGGTCGCTCACCTTGCCTCCCTTGTCAACGCTTAGTCCGCTACATCTATCACCGATAGGTTCTGCCACTACAGATCATTACCCAAAACAGCGGCTCGGCTTCTCTCTTGGACAGCTTATCGCCATCAGCCACAACCGCCTCATCAGACCAATCACTTGGACCTCGGTAGGCCGCCCAATCGTTATTGTGGCCAGCAATAGCCACGGTCTTGCTGGAAAACATAGTATCAGCACTAATGTCGAACAATATCCTAAAGCTCATTTTCTCTTCACCCTTATCATAGTCCGCTGCACGACATCATCGATGCTATACCGTGGTGGCCATCGCCGTTCGCATTCGGTCAGCGCGTCTCGTATCCGCTGCCACTGTGCCGCGTCCAGTCGCACGTCCACCTGCCCCTGTCGCCCGACTACCACCGTCACCTCGGCGCCAGGCCCCAACACCTCGCAGACGCTCCGCCGTAGGATCTCGCCATCCATGATTGACACCTCTGTGGTCATCGTGTCGAGTTCATGACACGGATCATCTCGTTCATGTATGGTTTCGCGGCCTCTTTACTTATTAACTCATTCCATGGAATGGCAGTCTCCAGAAGCGCCCGCCGCATGGCCTGCAAAGTGCGCTTCTTGCCACTGGTCATGGCCAGCCCACAGGCAACTACAGTCAGCGTGTGCAAACCCGCTACCCCAGTGGTAGCCTCGTGAATCGCCAGCCCGCCCTTCACCGATGCCGACACCTCCACATCCACGTACTCGCGGGACGATGGCCTCCACGACGCTATGATGATCTTCTCTTCTTTCACGTCCCAGCCTCCACCTGCGCACCCCGTCTGTGCGCTAGTCGCCGTTGTGTCTTCGTCAGCATCCCTCTCCATCGGTGCGCTGGGCAGTAGCAGTGCTCACCGGTAGCTCGCCAGCCAGCACTTTGGAACGTGGGCCAACTGCCTGGGCCACTCTTCCTGTTACATACCTCACATTGTAACCAGCATGTCATTCCGATACCTCCAAGGCTTTCTTCCTCAGGGTATCTCCCAGATCGGCCTTCAGCGGCGTCCCCTCTGGCCAGCCGAACAACCTTGCTTTGACGCCCGCCTCAAGCAACCGGTTCACCAGCCTATTGCCGTTGGCCGGCGGCTCGCTCCCATGATCCTCGCCCCACGACCGCGCGATCATTCCGGCGCATCCTGGCGTCACGTTCCCGGGCGCGTCGTTGTCGTAGGCCACGATCACGCCGAGCGCACCGCAATCTCGCACCAGCGTAGTCCACCCATCCCGCCACATGCTCACGCCGAGGGTGGCTACCGCGCTTGCCTTGCTCACCTGATTCTCGATCAGGATCGCGTCCACCGGATTCTCGACGATCCATAGCCACGTGCCCTGCGCTCGCCACTTGCCAGACGCATCGCCCACGTCGTCCGGCTGTGGAGCCCCTGGAGTCAGGAGGCGTGCCCCGTTGTAGAGGACCGAGCGCGTGCCCAATGCGCTCAACCACTTGCCGCAGTCGCAGTCTATCGCTCGGCTGCGGATGCCCACCAGTGTCCCGCCCACTCGCAGCGGCAGAATGAGACGCCGATGGCGGCACTTGCTCGTGCCAGTCAACATGGCACCGACCGTCCAACCGCGCTCCTGCCGTACCGCATCCGACAACGTGGGCGCGTAGGCTTCCCAGTCGTAACGACCGGCCCGGTCATACTCCCCTAGTAAGCGCTCCCAGCCATCCACGTCGAATATGCGCGCACGCTTTGGCGGCACTGTTCTCTGCGGCTTAGGCATGTACTTGTCGGGCATACCGCCGAGCACTTGTCGTGCCAGGCCGCGCAAACCCCATCCCTGCCCACATACCATGCATTTCCCGCCGCGCAGCGAGAACGAGAAGTGCGTCTGGCCGCGTTTGGCTTCCTTACTACAGGCGGGACAGGTGCAGTGCGCCTCACCATCGCTGGCCACCTGAGCACCGAGCGCATCCACTAGTTGCCAGTAGATCTGCTCATCCGTCAGACTATGAGTGTCCATATGTTCGCCTCACATAATCCCAGTCCCGCGAATCGGTGTGGTACAACACGATCCGTGACTCGCGATACGGGCCGATCCCGTGCAATGTCTGTAGCGTACCAGCACGGATATGCGCCAGAACATCCGATGCTTTATGGACGCCCGCCTTGGCCAGCCAGATATCTACCCGGCAGGGAATGATCCCAGGATAAATCAGATGCAGTCCAACCGCTCGCGGATCGTCTGCCATGTCGCTTGCTCCTGTTCGTGTCGCACACCCTCAACCGCCCGCCTGCACAACGCCTGGCTGATCAACTGCGCTGCCTGTCCTTTGGTGCAGCCGTCCGGCACGTCGATCCCCAGCCTCCGCATATACAGAATCTGCGGGCTGCTCACGTTGCTCGACCGCCATGCCGTGCGGCGAGCGGCCAATATCGGCTCCGCCGCGTGACTGGCGATCTCCTCCGCCGCGCCCATCGCCTCGTCACAGGTAGGATACACCCCTACCGCCTGTCCTTGCCAGTAGCGATCCTCTTTACGCACCACGTACAACCGATAGGCGCTCACCAGATCGTATAGTGCGCGTTCCCGCTCGGTCCAGGTCTCGCGCACTTCCTCCGCGCGCGCCATGCGCACCA